>JAAGKN010000334.1_pt1 | contig 287090 bp, 256 predicted proteins | sample 6206371 | NCBI WGS metagenome assembly JAAGKN01 (sample SAMN11533720, study PRJNA540317) | gut metagenome | isolation source: fecal pellets from male and female animal of same cohort | host: Peromyscus leucopus | place: USA:CA | collected 2017 | reverse complement strand
TCAACGAATTCCTTCGCGAGCCTCCCGGTTTCCGCGCCGTTACCGGCTCCGGCCGCGAGCCTCTCGATGTTCCTGAGGACGGAGAGCGTCTCCGGCGTGTTCCCCGCCAGCGGGTCGTTCCCCATCTCGTTGCGCATGTCGGCGAAAAGTCCCGCGTCCGCGCTCTCGGCGGTGACTCTCACGAAGTCGTCGCCGGAAGGCGCGTTTCGCGGCCTTGCGGCATGCGCGCGGGAGATTGCCTCCCGCTCCTCTTCCGTGCCGTTGTGCCACGCCTCCTTCGCCTCGATCGGATCGTCGTAGTCGGTGGCCGCCGCCCTCCACAGCCTTTCCGCCGTCTCCCGCTCCTCGGAAAGCCCCCGCGCGGACGGAACAATGTCGTTTGCATTCTCGGCGGGCGTCGCCATCTTTTGGATTCTTTCCGTTCCCGCGTTGCGCGTTTCGTCAACCATAGTTTCGCCTTGTCCGTTTTTTTCAATGTGAAGTTTCCCTGCTCGCACGGCTTCCACCGCTTCCTTTGTGGGCATCAAGTTTTTGTCGAGATATTTCATCTGAGGCACTTGACAGATGTTGATTAAGCGTTTATCATAATATGCGGAGGGATTTGAATCCTTCTCAAACTCGGATTCCCACGGCGATATTAGCGGTGACAAGTTTCCGAGTTTATTTTTTTGCATAATGATGTCAACAAACCGTCCTTTTTCTATAGTTGACAGACTTTGGTCATAATAATTGTTTCCGTTTCTGTCAACTCCAATCACACTTTTGCAAGTATAGTCAACGCCGTCGATTTTTAATCCTGTGGCAAAATATTTGTATTCTGTAATATTTGGATGCCTCGTTTTGTCTGAGTTGCTTTCGTTTCCAATGTAAATGGCTCTTTGGATTATTTCAGGGATGTTCTTTATCGCTTCAACATGGTTTTCAAAAAGAATGTTATGATGTTTGATTTCGTCAATATTGTTCATGGAAACTTTGACATCTATGTTCAAATCGTCATTGTGATAAATCCCGACAACTTGCCTTCCTAAATTCCTCGCGAGAATTTGAAGCAACTTTTTATTTTTATCTTCTCGCAAATAATCTAAATTTTCGCTTATTTCTTCCCCTTCAACAATAATTTTTCCATCCGCAACGATTGCTTCCGCCGCCTTCAGTTTTTCAAGCCGCTTCGCCTTTTCCCAGTCTCCGAATTTTTCGATGAACTCGGGCGAGCGGATGTACTCCAAGTCCTCCTCTGACAGCGCGCTTTCTTTTGTCTTTTCTTTTTCCTGCCCCATCACGATTCCTTTTCCTGCCACCAAGTCCTTCATCGGCTGTGCAAGGAAATTCCTTGCGACTTCATGGCGTATTGAGTCCGAGACATAGCTTTCGCTTCCAAGTTCGGGCGTTGCGATTTCCGCCCCGAGTTCGCTCGCGACGTATTCCGCGACCTCCTTGTCCCAGTCGATCGCCCTGTCCCTCGCGATCTCGCCGTCCTGTTCCGCCACGCGCTCCAAGACTTTCTGCGCGATGTCGCCGCAAATGCGGGCGTGAACCTCGCTCAGAACCAAGTCGTCGTCGTCCGCTATGTCCGCGTAGTTCGGGTCGCCCTTGACCTCGTTCCACAGCCGGGTCTGCCGGAAAATGTCCTTGCCCCTTTCCCAAAGCTCGGGGTTTGTCCGCCGCGTGTACGCGTCCCAAAGGTGCGTGTACTCGTGCGCGGGCGTGTTCGCGTTCATCAGGTCGGGGTCGAGGTAGATTTTTCCTCCGTGGGCGAATCCGTAAATCTCGCCGTTTTTGTCCGTCATGAATTGAACGCGCTTGTTCACGTTGATGTCCTTCTCGTCGAACACGATGTAGTTCTTGTCGTTCATTCTCATTCCGACAAGCCCCGCGTCCCTCAGGAATTTGCTCGCCTCCTCCTGGCTTCCGCCGAAAACTTTTTCGGAGAGCGTGTTGAAGTAAATCTGCCGTCCGCCGTCGTTCCTTGTCACCCGCCATTGCGTTCCGAGCTTTTCGAGTGCGCCGTTGATTTTTTCAGCGTTTTCAATGCCAACCGGGCTTTCATAGGGAAGATAGTTCTTGCCGTCGTCGTCGGGAATGTCGATTGAATAGACGAACGCCTTTTCCCTTTTGTGTTCGACGAGTCCGTATTTGAACAAAGTCGAGAGCTCGTTCTTTTGGCGTTCGAGTTCGGCGTTGCCCTTCGTGTCGGAAAGCATCATTGCAGTTTGAAGTTCCTCAACATTGTCAAGCCGGGATTGTCTTAAAAGTTCCGCCCAATACGGACTGAATTTGTGTTCTTTTAGGAATGCTTCGAAGGTCTGGTCTTTGACATAAAAAGCGTCGCCGTATTTTTTTGACGCGACTTTCATTCCGATCTGCTTCGCGTCGCCCTCGTTCACGGAGACGACGTAGGCGCCGTAGCCGTTGAACGATTTTTCGCCCCCGCCGGTTCCGTGGAACGCCGCCATTTTTTGCACGAGCTTTCCGCTTTCGAGGATTGAGCGCATTTCCGACTTGTCGGCGATCACCTCGATGTTGGCGGTCGCGAGCTTTTCAAGCACGAAGTTCGCGGCGACGGATTTCTGCCTTCGATTCTGCATTTCCTTGAATTCTTCCTCCTCGAAAACCATTCTTTCTTTTTTCATTTCGTTCTCCGCGTTGTTCGAATTTTCTCTTTCTCCCGCAAGCATCCTGTCGAGTTCCGGCTCGAGAATTTCAAGCGAGGGATATTTGCCCCGCGCCACTTCAATTCCGATTTTGTAGATTTCGTCTTTCTGCTCGTCCGAAATTTTCGCGCCCCATCTTTCCCTTATTCTGCCCGCGATCGCGTTTCCCGCGAGCGTTCCCAACGCGAACGTCCTTTCCGCGTTCGTATCGTCCTCTAATTCGTAGAGCCTCTTGATTTCGTCCGTATAGAAATTCAAGTCCTCTACCAAGTCGGCCAGTTCTTCCGTGGAAAACTCCCTTCCGAAAAAATTCTCGACTTCCCTTACAGTTTCCATGTTTTCCTCCGATTTCCTTATGCGTTCCGTCCAGCCCTCTGCCTGTCGCAGAGATGGCGGCGTATTTCCATTCCAACTTGTCCCTTTCTCTCGAACCTATACCTTGTCACCTGGTGCGCGAGGGAAAGAATCAGGTCGCCGTCGGGCTGCGCCGAGAAGCTTTTCCAAAGGAAAAGGAACTCGTCGTAGGTCGAGACGTTGCTCAGGAACGTGAAGACGTAGTCCTTGAGCGTGAGCCGCTCGCCGAGCAGATTTTCGAATTCGCCCTTCGTCTCGGAGTTTATACTGTTTATTGCCGCCTCAATGTCGTGCTTCTGGATTTTCTGCCCGTAGAATTTTTCCAGTTCCGTCAGTTTCTGCATTTCTTTCCTCCTAAAAATTTATCTTTCCATTCCCGCGCGTTTTTTTGCCTTCGGGATTCCGCCCACGACGAGGCGCGCTTTCGGCCGCTCGTCCGTGGTGTCCGTCCTGCCCTTTGCCACTTCCCTAACCGCGTTCGCGAAATCTGAAATTTTCACTTCGCGTGGCGCGAGATTTTTTTGCGCGAACATTCCGTTAAGCGCGAGGATTTCCTCCGAGAAGTATTCGTGCGGATTGAAAGTTCCGACCGCGCCGCCGATTCTCTTTTCTTCCGCATCATATACGACGAAGCCGTTCTCGTTTTTGCTCAGCTCCCAGTCGCGCATGAATTTAAGACCGGCGTCGCTCGCTTCTTGTCTCGTCCCGAACTCTCCGCGTTCCGAGAATCCCGAATCTGACATGTAGGCGATGAGCCGGAAGTTTTTCTTCGGCGGCTCTTTCGGTTTCTTTTGACTTAGCGCGTCGAGTTCTTCTTCGGTGAACAGGCTCATCTGTGCGCTTTTTTTGGAAACAGATTTGCTTTTCTGCATCGTTTTCTCGTCTGTGGTTTTTGAGCCTTGAAATTCTTCCCTAGAAGAATTTATTAATATTGATTTTTTCTCATCAGAAATTTTGCTTTTTATTGTGTCAGAAATTTCGTTTGAGGATTCTTCTCGCTTAAGTTTTTCATCAGGAATTTTTTCAAGACTTTCGATTTCTCCGACAAGCCATTTTTCGTAGTTGGCGTAGCCTGCGGAAGAATATCTGTTGCGCTCTTCCGCCGTGATTTCGCCAGACTGGAATTTTCTTTCGAGCGTTTTCTCGAAGCGTTCCGTCTTGATTTCAAATTCGACTTCTTTCATCGGACGCATGTTCGACAGGATTTCATCGCAAAGTTCCTTGCGCTGTTCTTCCACGGGAGGAATCGTTATTTTTTTCTCGTTGAGTTCTAGGCGAAGCTTTGAAATGATTGACGGCAGCTCGGACTCCTTCATCTTGATTTGCTTCTCAAGTTCGTGCTTTCTTGCATTTAAATTTCGCACATACTTCGCAAAGTCAGCTTCGCTTTTGATTCCCATTTTTTCCAGCTTTTCATTCACGGCATCCATCTTGTCCGAAGCGCATTTTTTTCCCAATTTTGTTACCTTGATTTCGGATTTCAGCCATTCGGGAATTTCAAGGTCGTCGCTTTCCTCGTACTGCTTTTTCAGATGCTTGTGGCGGTCTAAAGTGTCGTCCAGTTCATCCAACTGTTTTTTGAGTTCGATTCTTTTTTCAACAATTCTGTCGTAGGACTTTATCCGCAGTTCCGTCTTTGATAATTCTGCCTTCAGTTCTTTCGTATCTTCATCGAGTATAAGATTCGCACGCTTCATCGGGTCTTTGATGAGGTCGAATTTCAAGTCTTCAGGCCTTATGTCCTCCACGTTCAAATTCTCGCCCTTGTAACTCCAAAGATCTCCTATGCGGCTAAGTTTCTCATCGTGCTTTTGGTACAGAACGGAATCGATGCTGTCGTTCATAACGGGATAGACGCAGTGGACATGTCCCTGCAAATTTCCCTGCCGCCAAATGCGACCTTCCGCCTGGACTGTCTCGGACGGATTCCAGCCGAGCGAGCAGTTGTACATTACGAAAGAATTTCCGTTGAGGTCGATTCCTTCCGAAGTGTTCTTGCCGCCGATTATGATTTTCAGTTTGTTCTTTGCATCGTTGAATCGTTTCGTAATGTTCTCTTTCTTTTCTACGGAATTGTTCGTCGAGCCGTTTATTATTTCCACCGCGTCTTTCGGAATTCCGTGAGCGATAAGGTAGTCCTTGACGATTCCGTGCGACTGTTGTCCGAGCGGCATATACATGAACTGTCCTTTTTCAGGATTCGTCCTGTGCATGTCGATGATGGAGTCGCATACGAATTTCAGTTTGGGCGAAGTTTCGACAAGTTTTTCCATCGGTGGAATCTTAACACCCGGATAGCGCGACTTGTCGGTCAACGCGGGGGCTACCAAAGCAAGGCGCATCGCGTTCATCGAAACTATGACGGCGGCAGAGTTTCCTTCCTTCACTTCAAGCATGTGTTCGGTGTCCGCCTCGATCATTTTCTTCTGTGTCGGGGTCAAGTCCAAGTCCTTGACATGGGTGAATTTGCGCGGACGAATTATTTTCGCCTCCTCGCCGTCAACCTTGTCGATATATTCGGTGAGTATGTTCTGCAAAGCGGGAAGTTCATTCCAGTCCTTCATTACCTGCTTGTAGTCAATCGCACCATGCGCGTTCACTGCGATTTCAAGTTTCGTATGTGCGAATTGGTTACAGAAGTCGCGAAGCGAATGGATACCAGAATCAATCAGGCGCTGGCGGCCGATATAGCTCAGCATGGAATAGACTTCAAGCGGCGAGTTCGTGAATGGCGTGGCAGTGAGCAAAAACACATTGCGGCTGTCGTTTTCCCGCTGCACAAGTTGAGTCATTGCGTACAATTTCAACGCGCGCTGACTGGGCTTTCCGCTCGGGATTCCAAAGAACTCATTGCTCTGTCCTTTCTTTTTAGGACGTGGCACTGTCCACAAGTTCTTGAAGTTGTGCGCCTCGTCAACCGTGATGTTGTCGAATCCGCATTTCTCGAAGAATACGAAATTTGAATTCTTCACTTGCGAGGCAGAGCCGATGGCATTCTTTATTTTTTCCGCATCCTTCGCGTTTTCCGTTGCGTTTCCATCCAAATCTTCCGAAAGCAGTTTTGAAAAGTCCTCATAAAGCGTATTTTCGCACGACTCGTCGGTAAACGTGATGTTTTGGGTCAGTGCCTCATAAGTGCAAAGAGAGATTGTACTTTTTGGAATGTTCAGTTTGTGCGGGTTCTTGCCATCGCGGAAATTCTTGATGGACTCCTTGTTGAAGTTGTACAGGTCGTTCACTTGGACATTCGGGAAAAGTTCCTTGATGTCGTCATACCATTTTGTGTAAACGGAATTTGGAACTACAATAAGAGGACGGCTGCTTCTGCCTAGCTGGATTTGGTTCACATTGGCGACGATTCCGGCCGCCGTCTTTCCGACACCGACATCATAGGCCAAAAGTCCGTTGCCTTTGTTGCTCAAAAAAGATATGCTTTTTATCTGTTGGTCGTACAGTCTGAATCTGTCGTCACCTTTGAACGCGCTCATTCCGTCAACGAAAAGCGGAAGCTTCGAATAGTCGGGAACTTTGTACGAGTTGAAGCGGCTGTTGTATTCCGCCTCGACACTCCGCCTGTCGTTTTCGGAAAGTCCCTCGTGCAGGAATTTGTCGAAAAGCCTATCGGCAGTCTCTGCTCGCGCCATCCTCTTTTCCTCAGCCTCGCGTTTCCTTTGCGCCCTTTCCGCCTCCACTTCCTCGTCGGTCATATTGTGACGTTTGTGGGTGGAAATTGCCTTTACGGGCTTCTTGTCGATATACTCTACGATGTCGTGCCACTCCACATTTTCGGGGAATTCTTCTAGAGAAATGTTCGCCGTCGCAAAATCAATGCCCGAACGATAATAGCTTTCGTTGGATAGTCTCGATTGGTAAGTTTCGCCTTGCGCCCAAAGAATGAAAGACTCTTGCAAGTTCAATTTTACGGTCTTGCCGTTTTCGACTTGGTGCTTGATTTTGAATTCCTCGGCGAGCGTTGTGTTCACGCCAAAATGCAATTTATTTATGGGAATGTTTTTTGGTAAAATGTCTTTCAAAATCTCGATGTTCTTTTTGTAAAGTTCGAGACTTCTAGAATCGGTTTCATCAAGTGCGCTTAATTTTTTTTCGTATTCATGGATTTTTTTTCTGATGTCGCCAGATACGAAAAGTTCCCTGTGCGTCCAAACATCAGGCTCGATTTCTGCATAGTTGGAATTTTCCAAAAGTTCCTTTTTCTCGTCATCGTCGAGTTTTGAAAAGTCGATTCGTCCTTCCCAGTCGGTCGCCTTCCAAATGTTGAATTCGCTCTCGCTGAATTTTTTTCCGTAAAGCCTTGCGAATTCCTGCGCGGTCAGCGTGTCGCCCTTCAGTTTGTAGGCTACTGTTTGCGCCGTGCCTTTTTGTAGCGCGGTCGCCCTTTTCTCCTCCGCTTCTTCATGTTCGTTCCGTTCCTCGGCATCGCCCGCGAAAATGTGTTTTGGTATTTTCTCTTCGTGTTCGGGAAACAGGTCATTTCCTTTTGATTTCCCTGCCGCCTTTATGAGACGGTTCGGCGCGTTATAGTCCCACTTTATGAGCCGCGCGATGTCCTCCCTCGCCATTCCCTGACGCGCCGCCCAACTCCTGTCCCAGACGGTGTGGTAGTCGAGTCTTTCATCAAAGATTCCGATTATATTTTCAAGTCCCTCTCCGTCTACCCACGGCGCATCGGGATGTTCATGCCCGAACGCGAGCGGAATCGCCTTCGAGCGTTCGTACGCCTCGCCGTGCGTCCTGAATTTTAATTTCATTGAGTAGAGCCTTTCAAGCACCGGCCGAGTCCTTTCCTCGTCGCAGCCAAGAGTTTCCACAAGCCATGCGAGGTTATCCTCAAACGGACTTGAAGCTTCCCCATCAACCGCAAATTGGGCGGACGGGATTTCGGACGCTCTTGTCAGAAGGGCATCCTTTTGCTCGGAATGATTTTCTTCCTCCCGTGGCAGTTCCACGGATTCTTCGCTGGGACGAACCGCCGCGCTTTGCCCTTCTTTTTCGAGCAGTTCAGAGATTTTGTCCAGTTCGTCCTTCAGCGTGTTCGCGCCGCGCGGTCGCACCCTCGAGACCTCCTTTCCGAACCTGTCTTTGCAGGAGTATTCCTCGCCGAGAATCTTTTCGGGATGCGCCCTGAAGAAGCTGTCGGAGGAAATGTCCTCGGCGCGGCAAGAGCCTTTCCTCAGCACTACGATGTCAGTCCCAATGTCGGTAGTGTCGAACGCGCCGTTGGGAAGCCGGTATGCGTCCACGAGGGCGCACTTTTCCGAAAGGACGCGCTTCGCCCTGTCGGGGAAGCCCTTCAGGAAGCCCGACGGCATCACGAATACCAATGCGGAATTCCCATCCTTCAGCGAGTCTACGCCTCTCGAGACGAAGTATTCCTCGAGTCTTGCGAATTCTTTTCCCTCGCCGCGCCCAGCCCAGACGCTCCTGTTTTCGCCGTAGGGCGGGTTTCCGATCACGAGGTCGTACTTGGGCGGCTCGTAATTCTTTTTTGGGGCGCGCCCGCTCTCGTCGAAGAACTGCTCTTGGAACGCGCCTTGGATGACGTTCGCTTTGGGATGCAGGATTTTCGCGATTCTAGCCGAGGTTTCGTCTAGCTCGCGGAGCGTGAATTCAATGTCGCCGTCGCGCTTCTCCGCGAACCGGCCGATTCCCGCCGACGGCTCGAGTACGGTCCGCGCGTTCGGCACGTAATGTTCGGCGAGTTTCCATGCCGCGGCCGCCACCTCGCGCGGAGTGTAGAACGCGTTCAGCACTTCCGCTGCCGTGCGCCCACCTTCGCCCGATATTCCGCCGCCTCCCTCGTACTGCGCGAGCAACCCAAGCATTTCGGGATTCGCGCATATTTCTTCGTCCGTGTTCCCCGCGAGGATTCTCTTCGCCTCCTCGCGTATCCTTCGCATCTGACCTTGCGTGTGGCGCGTGCCCGAGAAGATGTCCTTTACGAATGGAGTCTTGTTTTTATCCGCCTTCTTCGCGGTGGATTCAGCAGCGCGGTTTTCGGCTTCTTTCACGGGAATCGCTTTTTGTTCGTCCGAGTCATGCCGTATTTCTTTCGCATTGTATTTTTCGGCTAGGGATGCCGCGTAGGCGTTCGCCCTCTCGCTTTGGTACGCCCACCATTTTTGCTGCCTCTTGCTCCACCTGAATCCTGCGTCCTTGATTTCTGCGATTATTTCGTCAGTCATCTTGTCGTTGAACACGATTTCGATGCCCTTCAGTCGCGCGTTCACCGTGATGGAAATGTCGCTGCCATTGAAGTCTCTCAGTTCTGTCATATCGATATGTTCCTTGAAAAAAAATAAAGACAGGCGGACGAAATGCCCGTCATGATGTTAGCGGCTCATTGACACTTTGGTCTTGTGTTTTTTCTCGGGTGCGTTCTGTCGCTTTGTTTCGCAGCTTTCGGCGTTCATCTGCTTCACGATTTCAACGGACTTCCTGTCGGCGTTAAAAAGCAGGTTGTTGAGATTGCCGACCTCTTGTTTGAATTCGCCTTTTTTCGCGAACTGGTTGTCCAACACGGACGAGAAATTCTTCTTGAATTCGGCGGCAATTTCAGGGGCGCATTTCAAGAATGAATATGTCTTACAGGCGGCGACATATTTGGCGAGGTATTCCTCCGCATTGGGCGACGTGATTTCGACAGTGCCACGAGCTCTTACATTTCCTTCACTTTTATGATTCCTGCTTTGCGCAGCGGAAATCTTTTTGGATGCAGTCTCGATTACGCGGTCGGGATGCTCTGTCTGCTCGGGGAAGAAAAACTGCGTCGTTCCTATGGTTCCGTCCTCGCGCTTGAAGTTGTAAAAAAATCCCTTTTCGCCGGCCTTGACGCTCGTCTTCGCCGCCTCGATGCTGCTCTTCGTGGCGACAATCGTGGAGTAGTCGGCCGCAGGATTTTGGCTCGCCAAAATTTGGAGCGGAATCAAATCTTTCGCGTTGAGACAGAAGCCGGTGTTCGCGTTGTAAATCGGACGCGCGGCTATCTCGCCTCTTTCGTCGGGAAGGAATGGTGCTGTGTCGTTGTCCATCGCCTCGCGAATCATCTTGGCGTTGTGGTATGGAATCCAGTTGCCGGAAAATTTCTTTTCCGACACGTTGCTTTCGAACGGGCGTTCGGGGTTGAGTTCCGGCAGAGCGGAATTTTGTGAATTTGTTTCTGAAGGCATTGAAAGACCTCCTTGATTTTTTTGCTCTCCGTGCGTCCAAGCCCTAGGAGTTCCGAACTTGGACGCTTCTCGCGGAGAGACCTAATGCGGCTGACAGTCGCAATTCATACAATTTTAATTTTGTAAGAATATCAATATATTAAAACTCTTTTGTTTTAAAGTCAATATTTATTTATATATTTTTTTAATATTGTCATAAAATAATTTTTTCGCTATGATTTCATCATGAGACACAACTTGACTGTGAGAGTTCCACAAGAAGCGGAAAGCTCGTACTCGCTTTTCGCGCAGGGATTAAAGATTGCCCCTCCAAAGAAAGACGACGATGGACGCTTCCTTGAATTCAAATTCCTTGGCGGGACGGCGGTCGCGCTGTTCTACACGTTCGCCGAATTCCGCCGCGCCTACATCGTGACGGAATGGGAAAGCGAAGCCGACGGCGAACGAGTTTTCCTTCCTGGAACGGACGCTCCGCTCTGTCTTGTCTTCAAGGCAAAGGGGCGGAAGATTGACGACATGAAGCGCGCGTTGTGTTGGCTCGTCGAATGTTATGAACACGAGGCTTTCAGTCTGCCATTACTTTTTTGGCAACGCCTTTCCGTGCTCATACAGGGAGGCAAGGTGAAAAAGTCCGGCATATTGTTGCTGGTGAAAAAATGTTTGGAGGAAAAGAATGAACGTGACGAAAGAGCTTCTTGAAAGTATGGGGGTGGTCTCGATGTCGCTTTCGAACGGCAGGGAGGACTTTCTGTGCTTTTTGCGAAAGACGGACGGAAAAGCGATGGATTTTTCCATTTTGGATTCCAAAGGATTTTCATTCGGTGAAAAAATGGAACTGAAAGCGACTTTGAAAATTGGGGAAGGCGTGAAAGTGTGCGCGGCAGAAATTGAAATGCACGAAGCGGGAACGGACTGGTGTTCGGGAAAAATCGCGCGGACTTCCTGCGAAGAGATAAATGCGCTGTTCAAAAAATTTTACGAGATGGAATGTCGCGACGAAAAATACGGTCGCCGTAAAGAAATGCGGATTCCGATAGGGAAGTCGAATTACGCCGCATTCGGACTTTCCTCGCCTGAGCAGACGCTTTTTATAAAGGGCATGAAAATCATGCGCCCTTGTGCTGTGCTTGACGCTTCCATTCACGGAATCCAAGTCATAACTCAACATGAAGGCATCAAGACGCTTGAAGATTTCAACATAAAAATTTCGTTCGTGAATCCAAACGAAATCGCAATGCTGAAAGTTCACAAGGTTCATTCAAAATTGGACAAGGCGGGCAATAAAATTTTTGCGACATATTTCTGTCAGCTCCTAGAGCCAATTCACCATGTATGGAAAGAGCGCGTGATAAGAATGCTGGAATCTTTTGAACACTGACAACGCTTGAAAATATTTCAGGCTTGCTGTAAAATATGACAATATTTATTTTACGGGGAATAAAATGTTGAAAAAAGTGCCTGAAAAGATTACTTACGCGCAGGAAAGGCTCATCGCCCTGATTGAACAGCGGAAATTGCGCAAATGGTGCATGGACAACTCTCTCAACCATTCAGCGTTCTACAGGATTGCGCTCGGCGAGGCGCAGCCGACCTATCGGACGATTGCATCCACATCGCATCTCATAGCTCCAATAGAATGGCTTTTTTTTATAGATGAAAAACTTCCTTTTTCGCCTCGGGTAGTTCCGCAATGGAACTGCGACGATATCTGCGTCTTCGTCGCGAAACATAAGGGCGACTACCGCGAGATGGCGAAGCGGTACGGAACAAGCGAGACAGCGATGTACAACATTTGCGTCGTTCGAAGAACGAAACCTGGCCTCGCGTTTATGCGCGAGTGTTGCAAGGACACGAACCCGATTGAGTTTTTCACTGCGGGCGAAGTGCAAGAAAACGAGAGTGACGAGGAATGTTTCTATCCCGACCGGGGCGACATAGTGAACATGCTCGGAAGTCCACTCCTCGTCCTTTCAAAAAGACAGTTCGCAAAAAAAAGTGGAAAGGTGCTCGGCTGTCCTGTCATCGCGCAAGGCGAAAGTGGAATCGAGATGAAGGGCGCGGCGACGAAGGGCGTGGTCGTATGCGACGACTTGCGGACGTTCACGCTCGGCGTGAGGGCGCGTCCTAAATTCATAGAAACGGCGGATAAAAAAATTGTAGCAAAAGTCCTTTCTTCCGCGCGAAAAATTTTCGAAGACTGAATCCCGCTTCCCACATTTCTTTTCCATAGTTTTTCCATGGGCGCGTTCGGAGAACCACACGGAAAGGTTCGTAGAATGCTAGATTCCCGTGGTAAAACTGTGGGAAAGTGGTCTCGTACTTTTTATATCTCCCTTGTTCCACCTGTTATGTTGTCTGGAAGTCCGTTTCGGGAGCTTTCCTTTTTCTTGTTCTGATTTTCGTCCGTCTGCGCGACTTCGCCTTTTTTCATAGGTGAATCCGAATCCACGCTTTCGTGTGCGATTTTGCCTATGTCGATGGGGTCTCCATTCGGGCTTTGGTAGTTTCTTCCGCTTCTGAACGTCTGCATCGGATTGAGTGCCGCTCCAGTATAATGGGAAATCATCCTGCTGGCAGTTCCCGTGACACCGCCATTCTTCTGATAGTTTTGGAGCTGTCGTTCGCCGACCTCAGCCTTCGCTTTTGAGGATGCTGACTTTTTCGCGCCTGCAATTTCATCGCCGTGTTCCTTCTTGTATTCTTTCCATTTGGCATCCGCTTCCTTTCTGCCCGCGCGCGTGGAGGTATCGATTCCTTCCGTAGCCTTTTCCTTAAAATTGGACTCCACTTCCCTTGAAGCGGCCTTTCCCGCCGCGCTTCTTTGCTGTGCTTCTCCAGCCTTTACTTTCGCGGCGTTCGCAAAAGGAGATGTCGCGGTTCCGGCGAGATTCTTCATGGCTGCCGCCGTTCCGACCGCAGTGCCTACCGCCGCCATAAATTCGCCCATAGAAAGTTGAGGCTGTCCAGTCAGGAGGGTCATCGCGATTTTTGGAGCGTTAGAGGTGAGCATGAAAGAAAGCACTGTTGTGAACAGGACGTTAGTTATCAGCACAAAATTCGTTCCGCCTCCGTCGGGATTGAGCTGCTGGAACGCGAAGTCTAGCCACAAGTACATTATGAAATTCAGGCAAATCGTTATGACTATTATTTTTATGAGGAAGCCCGTGAACACGGGAACAAGCTTTTTCGGCAAATCCTTAGTGCCATCGAAAAGGTAGAACGGAATGAAAAACGCTCCAATTCCCTGTATTATCGCGAACTCAATCAGCGTCATCGTGTATTGTATCGCGGCGAACGCCACCGATAGGACTATGCAAACTCCGCAGAAAAAGCCTATAACTATGTTCACGAGAAGTTCCAAGGCGGCTCCTATCGAATCGCCTACGGAAGAAAAGGGATTCCTGAATTTGAATTTGCTTTTTCCTTTCTCGTTCTTTAGCTCCGCCTCATCCTCGTCGCTCGTCTCTACGGATACGCTCTGCTTACATTTTTCGAATATGATTTGGGCGGTAATCATTCCGATGTTGACAATCTGCGAAGGCGCGACGAAAGGCGTGTCGTTTCCGCGCTTGTCCTTCAGGTAGAGGCTCAGGCTGAAATATGCGTTCGTGTAGTCGGTAGTGGGATTTCCGTCCTTGTCCGTCGCCACAAGCACCTTTTCAATCGCCGCGAGGGTTCGCGCTCCCCACATAGACTGCTCGTGTTCCGACTTTTTGCTTCGCGCCTTGGATTCGGCGGCGTTCATCTTGTTTCTTGCCGTTTCCGCAGAAAATTCATATCCGCCAAGTCCGCCACCTGCATCGCTGTCGTCATCGCTTTTCAACGGTGTCATCTGAACGACCATTCCGTCGCTATCAAGCGAGTTTGCATCCATGTCCGCCTTTATTCTTTTTGCAAGATTTCCGAAGTTGTCCGCTATTACTTTCGCTCCTCCTCCCGCGCGTTCCCCGACTTGATTGGCGACAAGCATGATTCCGTTGGTCAGCGGGACATAGCAGTTGATAAGGATGATATATATGAGCCACTTGTATATGGTATCCCAAAGCATTTCCTTCACGCCGATGCGGGCGTTCACCAACCTGAACGCAGTCCAAGTCAGTCCAATCGCTCCAATGACCGAGCCGTACCTTCTGGCGAAAGACAGAAACCATCCAAGCACGCCGCTGAAATACGAAAGCACTTCAACGACAGGTAAGTCAAGCCATCCCATTTCAGTTTATCTCCATTCCCGCGCCAAACCTCGCGCCGTAGCCACTACTCAGGCTTTCGCTTGCCTTCTCGCGCTCGGATTTGCTGGCGGCCTTCGCCTCTTCCTTTGACATGTCGGCAAGCATCTTCTTCGATGAAAGTCCGACCGCCTGACGCAACGCTATCTTCAAATCGGAGAGCTGTCCGCTCAAATTGCGCAGCAGCATCATGCTGGCTTGACCCATCGCGCCTTCCGTGGGGTTGCCGTCGGAATCGAGCGTCTCCATCGCCGCGCTCACTATGGCGTTGGTCTTGGCATCTTCCTCCTCTACCTCCATTTGCTGGGCGGATTCCTCCGCAAACGCAATGGCGTTTTCTACGGCTGTCCTGACTTGGTTTTCGGCTTGAACTGCGAACCAAAAGTTTCTCGGAGTGATGCCGTATTTCGCCATAATCGCCGCGGTCTGTTCCGCAGTAACGCCGTTCACGGCGGCATCGGCGGCCGACTTCATTTTGTCCGACATATAGCCGCAAACGTCCGCCGCCGCGGTGAACACATCCTTGTTCTCGTCACCCATTCCGCACAAGTCGGCGAGTGAATAGCTGATGTTGCTTCCCGGAGCCTTTATTATGTTGGTGGTCAACGCATTTCTGACCGTCCTTGCTTGACTGAGCAGTCGGTTTACGCGGCGGTTCGCGTCGCGAATGTCGTTTCTGATGTCGAAGTCGCCGTCGAAGCGTATGTTGTCCCAGTCTATCGACTTCGCCCTTTCAACCGCCTGCTGTATCGTCCTGTATTGGTTTTCGATTTGCGTTATGGTGTTCTGCACCATGTCGTAGTTCGCGTAAAGCGTGTCGATGGCGGTCATCCATTTCGAGACGCTCTGCATCAAATTTGCGTTGTCAAATACGGGATAGCCCTGCGCTCCCGCAGAAAATGATTCGAACGCGAACATAGCCAGCACGATGAAAAAGAATTTTGTTTTCTTCATAAGTTTCTCCTAAATTACAATGTTTTTCATTCCGCCGAATTTTCGGACAGAATGTCCCTGTATTTTTCCCAGTTTAAAGAGCGCACATCCCTCCCAAGTGCTTCCTGCCTTTCGCGAACTGCCTCGAGAATTTCAAACGCGAGTTCCTTGCCGGTGTTCTTCCCGTGTACTTTCTCAATGTTGTCGAGCATTTCGTGGTCGCTTGAAATCAGCGCGAGCTGGAACACATCCAAGTCAAGCGAGAACATCCGGCAGCCGAGCGGATTCTTGAAGTAATAGTCGCGCTTCATCTGCGCGTTGCTCAGAGCGACTATCTCGCTTTCCGTAAGCCCGAATTCCGCGTAACTTTTAGCGAGCGCAGGATTTGTCGCCGACTCGTCGGCTAGGTAGATTTTCGTAAGGCACTGCTGGTCGATCGTCTCCTTGAGCGACGACTTGGACGCAGCAGAAACTTCCTGTGTCGCGAAAATGCAGAACACTTTTTTCTTTCGCAAGGTGCGAAGCCATTCCTGAATGAATTTCGCGAAAATCGGATGCTGCAAATAGAGCCACGCCTCGTCGAGGAAAAGGAACGTGAGCGGCTGCTTTTCTCCAGTCGGCACATTCCACAACTTTTCGAGATAACGGAAAATATACATTAATGCTGGCGCGACCGCCTTTTCAGAAAGTCGCATGAGGCTTCCCATTTCAATCGTCATAAGTTTTGACAGATGTATGTTCGTCTCGCCGGCATCGAATATGCTTCCGAACTGCCCGCCCTCGCAATAAGGCTCAATTCCCAGTTGCAGGGTGTTCTCGCCAGTTCGCGGATCTTGGTATGTCGCGGTGTACTGCTGGAAGGTGCTCAAATCCTTGGTGGGCTTCTGCGAGACAAGGCGGAGCGTTTCAGTGATTACCTTTCCCATCACGGGAGTGCACTCGATGTTCTGCTGCGCCAAAAGCCCTTCGATGAACTGTTGACACCACAACAGGCTTTCGGCGAATTCCTCCGCCGTGCACTCGTCGGGATTCTTCAGCTCGCTCAATGGCTGAAACGCCACCGCGTCCTTTCCCGGCTCAATGTAGATTCCTCCTCCAGCTACTATGAAAGCACGGCTCGAGCGCTGTTTGTCGATGCAGACAATATTCGCATTAGGATACTTCGTCGCCTGTGCCATGAGGAGCGAAAGCAGGGTGGACTTTCCCGCGCCAGTCGGTCCAAAGATGAAAGTATGCCCGACATCGCGGACATTCAGGTTCAGGAAAAAAGGCGTTCCGTAACTCGTGGAGCAAGTGCAAAGCGGCATCGAACTTCCGCACGTCTCCTCGGTGAAGTCGTTCTTTGCGCTTCCCTGCCATGCGGACGAAAGCGGAATTACGTTCGACAAATTCTCCGTAGAAAGAAGCGGGCGGCGCACGTTCGCATAGACGTTGCCAGGCATCATTCCGAGCCATGCGTCGAAGTTGTTCAAGGTTTCTTCTACTACGCCGAAGCCGCACGAGCGCACTATCTGCTGAAGCCTCCTCGCCTTGTCCTTCGCGCGTTCAAGATTCTTGTCCCAACACATCAAGTTGCTCGTGTAGTAACCGAGGACATAATGTCCCATCGTGATGTCCTCGTTAAGTTGACCTGCCTCCGCCTCCAATGCCATCGCGCCCTGATCCTGCTTGTCTATGCTCACGTTCAGCGTCATCTCTGTGAACATCGTGGCGGCCGTCTTTCTCCGCGAATAGTACCTGTCCTGATACTTTTTCGCCTCGTGGAGAGATCGCTCTTTTGAAAGCGGAATGAAGCGTGTCGTCCAGCGGTACTCTTCCATCGTGCGATTCAGTCCGTCGAATATGGCAGGATATGTCCTGCTTGGAAAGTCCATCACGGAAATTATGGGGACATAGCGCTCGCCGACTTTGAGCGGCATTGATGTCTTGACATTTTTGTCGCAGATGTAGTTGTCGAGAAAAAAGAACACACCTTCGGGATAAACAAGGTTTTCTTCTTCCAGCGAAATGCACGACTTTATATAGCTGAACATTTCGGAATTGTTAAGATGATGAATCCAAATCCTGTTCTTCATTGAACCCATGACCTTGTCGCACTCGTCAAGGAAGTTGTCGCATTCCTTTTGAACCGCCGGAAGATTCCGCGTCTGGAAAAGAGACTTTCGCTTGTTCTGTTCCTCCTTTTTCTTTCCCGAAGATTTGAAGAAGAATGCAGTCGTCTTTTCGTCGAGGTCGGGAGGCAGCTGATAAACGAACGAGATGTAGTACTTGCTTGTATAATGTTCGCCGAACTTCTTGAAATTCTCCGCCCTGCGTTGGTCAATGAGCCAGCCCGCGAGATTCTTGAATTCGCCTGCGGGATATTCGCGCGTTTTGAGGCGGCGCACGTCGAACTGTACCGCCCAGCCGTCGTCATGGGTAAGTGACATGATGCTTCGGTTGAACAACGCGGCTACTCCCGCCACGTCGGAGGCGGACGAACTTTCCAAGTCTGGATATTCCACTTGGTATGTGGTCATCAGCGCACCGTCCTTCAAAAGGCATACACTCGGCTCAATCATAAACGCGTAGGGAAGCCAATATTTTAGCTTATTCTGCTTTTCCTTGAATTGCAACATGTCCAAATATGGAATTTTCATCAAGCCTCCAAAATGTCGGGAACCATGATTCGCGCGAAAAGAATTTCCAACGCGAACGAGTCTTTCTTGCACAGCCTTTTAGACACAAGGTACAGAACAAGCCCGATTGCCCCTGTCCAAACGCTTACAACAGTCATCATGATTATTGTAAGCATCATTATGGCGACAACGGGCACAACCCCGATTCCCATTATTACATTCGGCTCCATCAGCACCTTGTGGACATGCGATGCATAGTCGTATACGGTAACTTCGTTTTCCATAAATAAAAAAATCCTTTTCGCATAAAAAGCGGCGGGCGTTCTCCGCGCCCGCCACGCCATTTCTATTTCACACCTTCCCAGAAGAAGTCCGTTATGGCGCTCGCCGACATTATTATTATCACTCCAATCGCCCATGGCACGAAAGTCTTGAACACTTGAATTCCGCCTCCGTTTTGGAATCCCGCCACGGCGAGTATTCCGATTATTATAAGCGCGATGATGCATACGATTTCCACCCATGAGGAAGTGAATATCGCAAGGAACTGTTCGGAGAAAGAGTCGAGCGCGTCTATTCCAGACGATTCCGCCGACACCGCAAAAGTAGGCGACAGCACGACAAGAACCATTGACACCATCATGAGCACCAACTTCCAATTGACTTTTGCCACGCCGTTTTTTTTCGCGAGGATAGTCTCATATTGTTTTTTCATAAAATTTTTCCTTAATGATGAATTTTTCATAACGATTCAAAAAAACATAGCGATTCGGAAAAAGCCGCCACGCGACCTTTCAAAAAAAGCGAGTAATGCCTATAGGCTTCGCAAACATTACATTCGAAAATAAAAGTTTTTTCCTTAACGCCTCCTTTTCATATCAAGTTGTTCCCCTCAAGCTCCTCTATGAAAGTGGAAGAATCTGCTTGACTGGTTTCCACGATTTCGTTCACAATCGGTCCTCTGTCAGTGGGAATCATATGCACCAAAAGTTGCACCGACTTTGACACATCCGGCAGTTCGCCTACAATCACCTCGCGCAGAAGGTCACGGATTCTTGCGAGCATCGTAAGCGCGGAGTTCGCGTGAATCGTAGTGATTCCGCCCGTGTGTCCTGAATTCCACGCCTTGAGGACTTCGTTCGCCACATCGCCGTATCGAAGCTCGCCGAATATTATCCGCGACACGTTGCAACGCAACGCGGCTCCTACAGCCTTCAGGCAGTCCTTTCCCGCCGCCCAAATCGGAACCACGTCGCGGGCATGACAAGTTATCTCGCCCGCGTCCTCCACAATGTAGAATCGGTCGTCAGGAGTGAACTCGCACATCTTCTCGATTATCGCCTTTACAAGCGTAGTCTTTCCGCTTCCAGTCTCCCCGCCGATGATTATGTTGCTCCGTCGCCTTATGTGGTCTGTCAGAAGGTCGAGCCGTTCTTTCGTGATTCGCCCTTCCTTGAGGTAGTCGTCAAGCGTAAAGATTTTTTCGCTCGGCCGCCTTATGAAGAACATCGGACGTTCCGCAGCCCTTGGCGGAAGTATTCCCTCCACGCGGCAGTTCCACTTCGGAAGCACCCCCTCCACGACAGGATTGTCGCCCTCAATCGTGACTCCCAGCACCGCCGCGCTCGCAAGAATTATGCGCCTCGTGGTGGCATCGTCAATGATGATATCGGTGAAAACTTTCCCCATCCCGATTCCCTCTACGATGACGCGTCCCTCGTGTCCGATTGCTATGTCGGTAACGTTTCTGTCCCTTACGAACCGCATTATTGGGAACATGTCGTTCTCAAGGTTTGACAGCCACTTTTCTTGTTTAATCGTCTGCGCGATTCCGCTGATGGACGCTTCCGTCATTCCTCGCCTCCCGCGCGCTCGTATATGTCGAGCACCATAGATTCAAGCAATCCCTTGTGACTTCCCTTGAGGCTGGACGCGCAGTTTTCAATGAATTCTTCAAAGCGTCTTTCCGCCGCCGCCTCGCCTATGAATGTCTTTTCGGGAAAATGACGGATTTGGTGGCGGGCAAGTTCCATGACAATCATCGCCGTCAGTTCAATCTTGTTTTCCAAATATCCGATTTTTCGGCTGTGCTGTGTGATGGTTTGGTTCAACAACACCGTGTCGGAAATTCTTTCCTCGAAATGCTGCTCGCAGATTTGTCTGACAAGTTCCGACACGCCGAGACCTTTTTCGATGGCTTCTGATTTTATCATCTTTTCCAGCTCGCCAGTAAAGCGAATCCTTATCGGCGAGGAAAGTCTTTGTTCATTAGGTTTTTTCATTTTCCCAACGTTCCTTTACGCAAACATATCGTAGTTGGACGGAATGGCTTTCAAAACATCCACTTCTTTTACCGCCTCCAGCGCGCTCTTTTTGTGAACAGAGGCGAGGCGTGAAACCTTGTTGCTCGGAAGCCTCCGAACAGTTTTCATCAGGCTCTTGAATTCTGGAATCGGGAGAAACTGCTTGTTCTTGAAGCGCGGGTCTTCGTAGTAGACGACCTTCTTTCCCTTGTACGGCGGCTTCCCCTCGAGGAGCACTATGCAACGCGAGAACTCAAGTTTCGTCAGTTCGTCGGGGTTCACGAGCGAGACGGAGATTTCCTGGCTCGAAAGGTTCGCCGTGGAGAGACTCGCCATGTTCGCCGAGATGTTGTCAAGGAGCACGGAGCGGTTGCCGATACTCTCGGAAATCATCCGCGCGTCCTTGATGTTTCCCGGCGCGTAGACAATCTTCGTCTTGCAGTGGTCTAGGAACGGATGGTTCTCGCCGTACACGTCAACAATTTGGTTTATCGACTGGCTCACGATGAAGAACGTCACGCCGTAGCCCGCGAGGATTCCCGCGTTAAGCGCGATGTCGGGAAAATATCCGAGCACAGGGAATTCGTCGAGCAGGAACAGGCAGGGGTTCTTCAGTTTGACGGAATTGGCGTTGGTCGTGCCGTCGGAGAATTTCTTTATCATGAAGGTGATGAGCATCCTGAACACCGGCGCGATACGCTTTATGTGGTTGTACGGCACGATGAGGTAGAGCGAGATTCCGTTCTTGCCGTTCACGAAGTCATCCACGGAGAAGTCGCTGTAGGCAGTCGCGCCCGCCACGAGCGGGTCCTGGAAGAGCGAGATTTTGGAGAACACGGTCGAATATGTGGAGGCGCGCTCCTTCGGATGCTGAATTTTCGAGCGGTTCGCGGCCTTCGTTATGATTCCGTCAAGTTGCGCGCTCTCGACAAGCTCGCCCTCTTTGTTCCTGAAAACATGATGCGTCTCGACCATTTCTCGGAGCATTTCCGTGCCGCATCCGCCGCCGTCGTCGCCTTCTCCCGCATCCTCGTCATCCATGCTCGCTTGGGAAAAAGTTTCTAGAACCTTCGCCATGTTCTTTTCATTCCACGGAATTTCCGGCGAAAAACGCACGTGCATGACCACGCCCGAGAAGATGTCGCGCGCCGTGCTGTTGAAGAACTGTGTCGCGCCGTCCGACTTCGCGCTTTCCGCGCCGAAGAAGATTTCGGCTATCATGTCCGCCCACGCGAACGCCGTGTCGGGGTCGTCGGGAATCTCGTGGACAGGATTGTAGTGCGCCGTGTCGCCCACGGAGTCGAGCGGGCGGAACGGAATCACCACGGAGAATTTGCTCCTGTAGCCGGCAGTCGCCTCGAAGTTCTCGCCCTTCGGGTCGAACACGACAATCGAGCCGCGCCCCTCGATTTTTTTCTGATTGGTTTCCTTGTCGCGCGTCCAATAAGGAATTCCGTAGTTCAGGCACGTCGGGATGATTGTCGAGACTCCCTTTCCGCTTCTCGTGGGCGCAATCATCCAAGTGTTCGTCGCCCCCGAGTGGCACACGAGCGGCGCGATCCTCTCTTTTTTAGTCAGGAAATTTTTCCGTATGTGCAGGACGAGGTTTCCTTTCTTAGGATTGATTTTCGAGTACACATCGGCGTTCGCCAGTTCTCCGCAGACCACGCCGTATTGTTGCAAATGTCCAAGTTCCTTCAAGTCCTTTATCGTCGCCCAACGCGCCGTTCCGTGTATATGCTGGTTCTTTTGGTGAGAATTCAAGATGACGCTCGCAATCAGAAAAAGGAACAGCGCGAGAATCAGTGAAAAAATTGCGGGCGGCGCGGCTTGGAAAAAATAGTAGGAATATGTCTCACTCAGCGCAAATTTGAACATTCCCAAAATGAAAATCATCGGGTTGTAGAGCCTGTAGCCGGACTTGAACACGAAGAGCGGTCGCCCTATTACGGAAGGGTCGTAGTTCATCATCGGCGCGAATTTCTGCGTAGTCACGAAAAGCCCGATTATGACGATGAGCATAGGAACGATATAGTTCAACGCCCTGAGCCAATAATATTTTTTGTAGCTTTCTGGGTCGTCCCTTGAGAATTCCTCTTTTTTTTCGAACACAAGCGATTCCTTGTCTTGGGCAGGCGGAAATGCTTATGTAATAAATTATATATTTATTTTACAACAATGTCAATAACAAGTTATGAAAATAAAATAGGAAAAAAATTACAGTTTTATTTGAAAAATATATTGACAAATTCAAGTTGCAGTGATACACTTAAACCATGAACGGTGGATTTTGGGGCGGCGCGAGAAAGGGCGCAGGCAGAAAAAAGGGCGAGATTGAATACACGACAGTTTCCATCGCTCTTCCGAAAGAGGAGGCGGAAATCTTGAAGAAACTGTCGAAAGAAAAGAACTTGAGCGTCAGCCGTTTCGTGAGCAAGCGTCTTGGTCTAGACAAGATTGCCGAAATCGAAAGAAAGTCGCGCCGCGAGCTTCCTGAAAACCTGACGGGCGGGGAGCGTCTTTGCTAGGAGAATATCAATATGTTTATTACACTTATGGCAATATTGCTTTCACTTTTCGTCGGAGTGATAGTATTCTTTCCAGTTCCATTCATGTTCTTCGTGGAACTGGGGCTTGCAAAGGCGGCGGCCTTTGAAACTTGTCTCGAAATTGCGGTTTTGCTTTGCGTCGTGGTAAAGTCCCTTTGGGAGCGTTCGAGGCTCGCATCGTTCGCCCTCGCGCTCATCGCGTTGCTCGCGGCAATTTTCATGTTCGCCGAAGTCATTCCGAACTTCTACCATGCGACGCGAATTTGGTTCGACGACCTATACGACAAGTGGTTCGGATGGGCGTGGCAATAAAAAAATTTGCAAGTATTGGAAATGAGAAATTTAATTCTTTCAATATCATTCTTTCTCGCGTCGCGAGATCAGATAAAAAATTTTACAGGAGGTGAAAAATGAATGGAAGTGAAAATTTCGCCGCTCTCGTGCGAACCGTGTGGCCGCGCGTCGTGTTCGTCAAGACGAAAAAGAGAATCACGAAGGAAAATTTTTCGGAACTTGAGGAAAGCATAATCCAGGACGACGACACGCCCGAACTGCACGACATCGAAGGCGGCGCGGTAATATTCCCGCTTTCCGTCACGAACTATCCTTCCGTGCTCCGTTCGATGACGGCGAGCCAAGCGGGATGGTGGGCGATGTGCAAATGCGACAGCGTAGGTTGGGAAAAGAACGACGAGAACATCCGAAGCTGCCTTTCCAATTTGGAAATGGACATGTAGTGTCGCGACCCCTTGACAAAGTTTGAGGGAGGGGACATACTTTCACAAAGGTTCAAATTCAGCCCAAAGCCGAAAAAACATTCAGGGGCAGGATTCGCAGGTCGGATTCGCACGGCACTGAAAATCCATTTTTAATGGGCGGAAAATTCTGCCCGAGGAAGCATTATGTTGAAAAGTTTTTCAATGAGAAAACTTTTGGTCGCCATATTCTTTGTGGCAGTGTGTTCGAATCTGTTCGCACAGGAATTCAACGCGGATAGATTCGCGTTCGAGGCTGTGATTGCGGCATCAAAGGATAAGGGGGATGGCAACTACGAAATTCAGTTGCTTGATTTGGATTCGAAAAGCGACAAAAGTTGGTTCGTATATACATGGAGCGCATCAAAAGAAAGTGGGAAGAAAATTTTCAAGAGCGTGACCTACTACCAATTCAAGTGCGCGTTCCTTGCGACCTGTGAAGAGGCAGATGGAAATAAAAATCTTGTTTTGAAAATTGGCGACAGCATCGCCTCACGGCAGGTGAACGCGGACGGCTCGCAGATAGAGGGTGGAACCGATATCCAAAAAATCGCGTACAACTGGTCGAACAGTCCAACTAGCAGAATGAAGAATCTCAAAGAGATTGTAGACGCAGTGGCGAAGAACATCACTGACGCGCTCGAACGACAAGATGACGGACGCTCAGATGCACTGGTCGAATTTCTCTGCGACAACGGCAACCTCGCCCACATAGACACCGACACGCTCGGAATTCTTGCGACAAGACACAAAGAACTTTGCAGCGTTCCAGCGGTGATTGCACGTCTCAAGACTGAGAAATCCGAAATGTGGTTCAAGGACTACCTCGAAAAAATTTCCGACGCTCCGTTTAGGAACACGTTCAAACTTTTCACAGTAAAAGAAAGCGATGTGGCAGAATATAAGTACCGTGCGGAATTCTACTATCCTGTGTACAAGACGTATTCATATACAATGGAAGACAGAGAACTCGCGGAAAATTTGGCGTACATAAACGGTGACAGGGAAGAGAAGTCCCTAATGCAACGTCGGAAGGAAGCGTTGCGACAGGCAAACATGGGTTCGTCCAATCCTGTCCTCGTGAAATTCTATACCAACGACGCGAAATTCATCGACTTGAACAAGAACGACAGCGTTGAGGTCATCGGAAAATTCAAGAAATTCAACGCTCTGGGACTGGTGCAAGACATTTTATCAATAGATGTCTATGAATGAAAGATTGAAATAGATTCACAGGTGAAAAAACGAAAGTAATGAAGTTACGAATCTAAAAAATTTCTAAATTAGGCGAAATAATTCAAAATAAAGCCCGCCCTTTGAGGCGGACTTTATTCGTTTCAATCAATTTCTTAATCTTGATTTTTCGAGCAGTTTCTAGTCTCGTACACAATCGGAATCTTGACGGCCTTTTGGGTCGAGCCATTGTGCAGAATCAGCACCTCAAGGTAGCCGCCGTTTCCAGTTCCCGTAAGGGTCTTTTCAGGAGACGCGCCGTATACGGCGGTTACATGATCTGTCAAAATCCGCGCGTCTATATCCATGTCATGACCGCTGTAGGCCGGAACATACCAATACGCTATGCTCTGGAACTCAGTCACAGTGAAGAATCTCTCGAAGCTTCTGTCGCGCTTTTTCGCGAACCAGTTGCTGTATGTCGGAGCCGCATCGTAGCCGCCCTTGTTGTCGTCGTACCAGTAGCAAAGGTATTTGTGGCTGTTCGCAGTCGCGACCATATCTCCGCCATTTTCGTTTATGTACGAGTTGGTCTGAGGCGCGACCAGACCATACCAGTCGTCGTCTTTATTATTTTGAAAGCCATAGTTATCCCTCTCCTGATGCCAATAAAGAACGGTGTTCCAGTTCTCTATAAGGTTGTAGGCGTGGTTTTCGTCCACGACCTTTATCCCGCCGTCGTTGTTCGGACAGTAGACCGGCTTGTAGGCCTCCGTGACATTGTATCCGTAAAGCAACTTGTCTTCAGGAAAACTGACGCTCACGATACGATTGTCTCCGTTGTCAATTTCCTTTGAAACGGAGATTCCGTTCGTGCCGTTGACCACGCTGACCTTCTGTATCTGCCCATTCGCCTTTTTCTCGGCGAGCGTCATATTCAGGCTCACGGTTTCGCCGTCGCCAAGCACCAAAGTGCCGTTCTCATAGCGGCTGAAATTTCCATCGCTGGACACGAAGGAAATCAATGGCGTGAGGCTGGCATATTGGAATTTTGCCGTGACGGTCTTCCTTCCGATTTCCTCGTTGCCATTGTTCGGATTCGTGGCGGTTACGGAAATGGAAATGCTGTCCTTGCTCTCCGTTTTCGGCGTGAACGTTATCTTTCCAGTGCCGTTACCATTGTTCTCAAGAACATAGTCGAAAAGATTTGAGTCGGTGCTGGCTACCTTGATTTCAGCATCCACTGGGTTCACATTGAATTCGACACTCGCGCTTTGCTCGGGAGTGATGCTAAACGTGGTTTTTCCAGTCAGACTGAATTCGTAATCCCATGCCGTTCGAACAGAAATCTGCCCTTTCGCGCCTCCATCGGTGAGGCATACAAGACTTCCGCTTCCTTCCTTGATTCCTTCTAGTTCTACATAGCCCACGCCGCTTTCATCGCAACCCAAATCTCTGTACGCGAAGTAATCCTGCGCCTGGCTTATCGTCCATGTCAAATTTGCGTTCGGTGGGCTGACGATGTACTTGTACTTTTTTGTATGGAAAGGCTGTACGCGCGCCGCCGTAGATTCAAAGGAGAAACTCTTTCCCGCCTCAACGACCACGGTGCATTTTGCCACGGACGGGCTATCGGGAAGTTGCGCGATTACATCGGCCTGTCCCACATTTATCGGATATATCGTCACCGACTTTCCGTTTCCCATCACGCGGCAAACTTCGTCGTTTCCGACATTCTGTACACTCCATTCGATGTCATAATAGTCATTTGAACTTTCGGAATTTTCAATCGTCGCTTTTAAAGCAGTGCCAGAACTTCCCTTCAGTATTGTCATGTACGTCTTGTTCAAAGTAAGTACCTTTTCAGCACTTCCCGGAACGACCACGTAGAACTGCAGGTCGCTCGCCGCCTTCTCGTGCGAGCATGTTATCAGCGCCTCGCCCGCCTTTAGAGCCGTGACGTAGATTGATTGTCCCGCGACGGTTCCGTCAGACTTGATTCCCGCTATCTGCACCACGTCGGTGTCCCCTGTCGTCCACTTGAGGTTGTACTGATCGCTGTTCGTTATTCCGCTTCCGCTCAATACCGCGCTCAGGGTCGCGCTCTTTCCTTTGTTCACGGTGTAGATTGTCGAGGCCGATGTGATGTACACGGCGTTCACCTCAGCCTTTTTGACATAGACCAGCATTTCGCTTTCTGCTTGGACGACCCCCATTCCAGACGCGACAAGTTTCGCGCGGATTGTAGTGCTTCCCGCTCCGACGGCAGTCACCTGCGCCGTGGCCTTCGTTCCAGAAATTGAGCATACGGAAGGATTGTCCACGGAGTATTCGACATACGTGGCGACTTTCGTATTCGGAATCTGCATTGAATAAAATTTCACGTCGCCCTGCGTTATCGTGACATTTGTCGCGGGGAATGCGAAGTCCGAGTATTCCTGCACTGTAACGACAATCTGCTGGTCAAAGGCGGCTTTGGGATGCCTTATGGTTATCGTGCATTGTCCCTGCGATTTTGGAGAAATCGTACATACGTTCGCCGAGTACACGAAATCAACCACGTCGTACACGTCGAGCGACCAACTGAAGCTATACTTGTCAGTGGCAGTTCCGTTTATTAAGCTCGCAGTTATCTGCTGTGTGGAGTCCGTCGGCTTCATGTTGACGATGCTCGCGGGAACTGAAATATAACACTCGCTTTCCTTTACCTCGTCGCAAACTACGAGCAGCTGCGCAGAATACGCGGCTTTCGGATGCGAGACTGTAACATAAGCCGTTCCCGCTTTCAACGCCCGAAGTTTTCCAACCTCGTTCTGTCCGTAAACCGCGCAGATTGAACTGTCGTTAGATGTCCACTCGAAGTCGGAATAGTCTCCCGCGCTTCCGCCCACTAAATCCGCCGTGACATTGGTGTAGCCCGAACCGACATTCGCCGTTATGACAGACGATGTTAACTGGATGTATGGGCTTGCCGCTGCCGCAATCGGGTCAACGCACTGTGCGATGATTTGGAGGGAATACTGGCAATGTTTGTTATTCACCGTTATAATCGAAGTCCCTATTGAATTTCCAGTGAGGACAGCGGTCGCTCCCGTGGCAGTCACGCCGACTGCGGATGGATTTGAAGATGACCAAGAGTAGCCGTCTAAAACAACGCTGTCCGAATTCTTCACTGAAACGGAGACGCTCTTTGTATTACCTTCGCCGACGGCGACCACATTGGAACTGGTCGTGAGATATGTGATTCCCGCAAGTTCCTCCGCGCTGTTGCTAACAAGGACGAGGACTTTCTTCGCGATTTCCGTCGCGGAATGGGTTATCGTTATTTCTGCCTGTCCGCTAGAAATTGGCTTTATGTAGGCGATTCCGTTCGTTGACTGGCTTGAAATGGTCGCAATTTCTTCCTTGTCGATTTCAAACGAAAAGCCGACTGAATTTGGTTCGCCATAATTTACCAAAACGGCATCCAGCCTTTGCGCGCTGTCATCGCGGAGCATCGTTATGACATCCTGAGAGGAAATGTAGACGACCGGCTTCGCGTCCGGCATAATGTATTTGCTTCCGACACGAACATAAATTTTAAGCGTGTTTTGGCTTTCCTCGTGTGCTACGGAAATCACCGCCTCGCCTTCGGACACCGCCGTCACCGTTGCCCTGCTGCCGTTCGGAACGACTTTCGCCACGCCCTCATCACTCGATTCCCATTTTATCTGTGAATACTTACTGGTAGGAAGGTTTACAGCCGTCACCGCGACGCTTGCCGACTTTCCTTTTTCCTCGATTATCACGACGTTCTGCCCCGTCGTGAAATAGACTTCGGATTCGGTCTGCCGCGCCCCTTCAGGCAGGACTGTGATGTCATAGTCGCAGGAATATCCTTCGACGGAGACGGTTGCCGTCGTCTTTCCGGCCTTGAGTCCCGTCACGATTCCCGTGAGTGGATGTTCGCTCCTGCTCACCGAAGCGACGGACGGGTCTTTTACAGTCCAACGCGCCAAAGAAAAGTCATAGTCATCGTAGTTTCCTTCCTCGTCCACGCTGTCAAATCCGACTGCGCTGGTCATGCAGTACGCGCTTTCTCCGACACTGATGTTGTAATACAGTTTGTCGGCGTAAAGGGCCTTCATGCTGTCGAGCGTTTCTTGGTCGTCGGCCGTCATCACGAGAACCTTCTTGTCCGCGTCCGCCTTATTGTGGCTTACCGTCATGTTGGAAATCGTGCTTCCGCTTCCGAGCGACGGCGCGGTTACATTAGCCACGTTCGCGCTGGCGGAAATCCTGATTCGCGGATTGTCGCATGCCCACTTGATTTCGCCGTAGTCGCCGGCGCTCTTGTTTTCGCCCTTGAGCTGCACCGTATATTCCGCGCTCTGCCCGTTCAGTATTTTCAGAAGTCCGTTGCCGGCAAAGTAAAGCGGCTCTTCCAAAATTGCGTCCTTGTCCAAAACTTTGACCAAAATTTCAGTCGGATAATGCACTTTCGGGTGCGAAATCGTGATGACCGCAGTGCCTTCGCATTTCGGCTCTATGAAGGCTTCGCCGAACGAGTAAGTCTGCGCCACGCTCCTGGCATGGCTGATGCTTCCATGCGCCGTGTCCATCGAGACGACATCGCTTGAAGTTCCGTCCGCCGTGCTTTTTATTGTCCAAGAAAAGTCGTTCTCGTCGCCGTCCTCTCCTCCTTTTAGGGAAATGTTGATTGACGTTCCTTCCGCTCCAACTTTCGTGCGGATGTAGTTTTGGCTCGTGGTAATGTAACAGCTTGAATCAACCGCATCCGTGAGTTGACCATTCACGATAAGCAGGACTTCCCTCGTATACGCCGCCTTCTCATGTCCGATTAGAAGCTTGCAAGAGCCGTTTGCCTTTCCCCTGAGCACGACTTGGTTTGCGACCGTCGAAACGATTTCAGCGACACTCCAGTCGTCGAGCGTAAATTCATAGGCATCCATATCGTATGAGCCTTGCGCGATGTTTTCGAGCGAGAAAGTCAAAGTTTGGGTGTTGTCACCGTTCAAGTTCACGACTGTGCTGGATGGATTTATGTATACGTTCTTTACCACGGTCAGAACACGGCAAAGAATGTCAAGCGGATACGCCGCGTCGGGATGCGTCACTCGCAAAGTGCATGTTCCGCCCTTGACAGGAGTTATCACCGCTTTGTTTCCGTTGCGCTCCAATCCTATCGGGCAGGACGAGCCTTCGTTGACTATCTCCCAGTTGAACTGGCTGTCAAGCGAGGAGTCCTTGCCGTTCACTAGCGAAACCGTGACGGTTTGGCTTGAGTCGCCCTGCTGCATCGTGATGATATTGTTTCCAGTGGTAATGTACGGAACTTCCGTTGCATCGGCGAACACATAGATTCCAATGTAGTACGGATATGCGGCCTTTTGGTGGGAAACCTTTATCCTCGCATATCCCGAGTCTTTCGCCGTTATCATGCAGTATTGACCAGTCGGCTGAATCGAACATACGCTGGAGTTGTCGCATGTCCATGTGTAACCGTCTATGTCCGCCGCGCTTCCGCCATACAAAGAAACATAGACTTTTTCCGTGATGCCGGGCGAGGTCTGCAATATCGAAGTGTTGGAGTATATGTACGGTTCGACCGTCTCTTCATAGTTTTCCGCGAAGCCTGAAACCGTTATTATGCAGGTGGCCTCGTATCCGCCGTATGAGCATTTGAGGGAAGTCTGCCCCTCCTTGAGCGCAGTTATCGTAACGCCCCATGCGGAACTTGTGTCGCATTTGATGACAGACTTGTCGTAACTCCAGCCAAGAGCGATGCTTTTCTGCGCGTCCGACGGCTTCACAGTGACTGCTATGTAATCCATCGAGCCGACCTTCATGGACAGCGTTTGCTTCGCGAGCGCGAGCGATGTTATAGACACGCCGTCATCCTTGCCCGAATTTGAATTTGAGAACATACTGCAGTCGATGAATAGCGGCATCAACAATCCGATGAACAAACATGCCAGCGCGAGTTCCGTCCATTTCTTTAATTTCAGGTTCTTCATTCCTTCCTCCAAAAGAGTTGTTTGTCGCTTTTGTCCGTAAGCCTAACCTTCAAAAGAACCTAATCATTCATTTGGACAAAATTGTTGCAGACGACCAAGGTCGCTGTAAAAAAATCAATAATTATTATAAGAAAAACAAATATTGTCTTTATAGACAATAAAAAATCAACGTGTTCTTTCGTATCTCCTTGTCACTGGATTGAGCTTCACAGGCGGAAGTTCTAGCGCGACGTTTGTGATGAGCTTTATTTCCGTGCCCTGCTTTACTGTTATCGTCGGCTTTATGTCAAGCGCCCTGTCCACGATTTTCGCGCCGATTTTCGACACTTCAGAATAAGTGTCGTTCAGTGCGTTCTGCGCATAGATGTTGTCCGTAGCCTTCACCTCTTCGTTCATCTCCGTCTGAATTATCGAGTAAAGAGCCACAAGTCCCAATGCCTTGAGTGTTTGGAACGGATGGTTGTTTACACGCCCCTTGTAGCCGCTCGCGCCCTGCGCATTAACGCCGTTCATATTCCCGAGTTGAACCTTATACCCGTCTGGACGGATGAGCAAATTCCACGCTACCTGCACCTTGTCCTGACCGTAACTCACGGAGGAGTTGTATGTGGCGTAAAGGAGTGTCCCTTCGGGAATCAGCAGGAACGACGAGTCATAACTCGAATAGACATTTTCCGTCACTCGTGCTATGACAAGTCCAGGATTGTCGGTGTTTATGGCTGTCTGCAATGCGCCTGAAATCACAGTGCCTTCCCAAAGCGAGCCGTACGACATGTACTGTCCTGAACCTGCCGCGCCACCCGCGCCGTTGTTGAAGAACGCCTCCTTGTCCGACTGGTATTGCCGTGCGGCGGACATCCCGGAATTTGCGTAGGCTTGTCCACCGGCCATTCCCACGCGCGACAAAAGCTGTTCGGCGTACTCCTCTTTTGAAAGCCCGTTTCCGTACCCTTGTCGCTCCGTTCCATAGCCGTTCATCATTGCGGAAACTATGTTTTGATTGTTGCCCATTTGCGCCGCGTAGTCCTGACCCGCGATTCCTTCGACCTTTCTCGGCGACCTTGAGTTCCTCGTATCAGGACGCACTTGGCGGGAAGATGAAGAGCCTCTGCCCGAATTCACAGGGGCGACTGGAGCGGGAGATGGCTTTGGTTGCGGTTGGAAAGCGGGAGGAAGCGTTTCAAGAATTTCGTCAACGCTCCTTTCGTCATGGAATTCATAGTCGCTCGGCTTTGTTTCCTCAAAGACATTGTCCTCTTTAATTTTCAGTTCGGGAACATACTTCTTTCCAGCCTTGCTCAGTTCTGTGGAATCCGACTTGCGCTTTTTGTTGGACTTGGAGAAAATTGCGACCGTTCCCATTATTATCAGAATAGCGAGCAAGATTACGGCGACTATGTTTCCGATGTTAAGCTGCCGAGCCCCGTCCTTTTCTTCGGGAACTCCTAATTCCGGCTCGCCATCGTCGTCAAGACTTCCGGCATCAATTCTTTCGGATTCGTTTGCAGAGGAATTTTCGGCTTCTTCAAATTCCGTTTTTTCGTATTCAGCCATAACTTATTCCTGACTTTCTTCCGAGGCGGATTTGCGCGCTAACTTTTTCTTTTCGACAATGACCTTTTGTTTTCCGAGTCTCAGCGTCGCCCTGTTTATCAGGCGCGGAATGACCAGCGTGTTCTTGTGGACGCTGTAGTTCGCGATTTCATTGCGCTCGTTGAACAGGACTGGAAGTTTCTTGTTCAGCACTATGTCGTCAAGCACGATGTAAGTCTTCCGTCCGTCGTCGTAAACGCGGCGCGGAAGGAATTCGGGCTTCCTGAATCCATATTTCATCTTGTAATCAAATGAAAGGAATTCGGGATTCGTGACGGTTATATACTCGTTTTCAATGCCAACGCCTTCCGCCGCCTCCCTGTCGTTCGCCCTCGTTGCCCAGACATTTCTTGTCTGCGGATATTTGAATTTGACCATCGCCATATGCGTGTCGGAAAATGACTTTATGCGGAAATGATAAACGCGGCGGTCTGTGATGACGACCATGCTCGAATCCAGCTTCGAATATGCGGGCTTCAAGAACAAATGCTGTATGTTGTCGCCATTCTCGGGATTTTTCGCGACGTTCGCCGTCAGTTCCCAGACTTCCTCGTCCTCCGAAATCAGGACGCTTCCCTGAACCAGCTCGCCTGGCTCCAGCATTATGTCGGTGAGGTGGTACGGCTGAGCGTATATCTCGTAGACCAAATTCTCGTTGTATTGGTAGAAGAAAGTTCCATCCTTGTAATGCTCAGGACTTCTCGTCGCCCTTTTCTCGCTCGCTTTCGTTGCGTCCGTTCCTGACAGCCTTTTTATGTCCGTCGCGCTTTCCTTTTCCGCTGGCACATATACCGGTCTTTCCACGAATACTACGGTCGGCTCGATGTCTTGGACTTTCAATTCTTCAGCGATTAGCAGCTCGTGAAGTTCTTCCTCGTTTTTTTCCGCCTCTTCTGTAGCGGATGAAATAGTTCTGTCGGCCTCCGCGTCTGTCTCTGTGAATGCCTCCAAGTCAACACTCTTGCATGACAGGATAGCGAGCGAAGAAAAAATAAGTCCCGCCATAAAAAATTTGCCTTTCATTTCAATGCAGCTCCTTAATGTCAAAATTCGTGATATAAATTCCAAGAGGATTGTCCTTTATGTCCTCTTGAACTGGATCAAGCGTGGCGACCGTGATGACGGCTCTGTACCGCGCTATTCTCTCAATCTGTCCGCCCAGCGAGCGGGTCGTGACCTTGTAGTCAAGCTGACGCGTGTCTTTGGAAATCTTCATCGGCTCAGTCTCGAATTCCACCTCGCGGGTGCGTGTTCCGAACTCCTCGTATGGATTTTCTTCTTTGAGCAGCGTGGAGAATTTCGTTCCCGTCGTAGATGTCAGCAAATGATACGCCTTCTCGACATTCTTGCGGACGACGGTTCTGTCGGTGGAAAGCGAATGGAAGCATTCGATGAATTCACGGACGCTGTATGAAACGGCGACTTCGGGCACTTGGAAATTCTGCCAATTCTTCCGCGACACTTCGCCGATGTACCGTGTCTCGCCGAAGTCGTTCATGGTTACAAGCACAGGAATTGAGTCGGGGCGGTTTATCGCGAACACAGTGATTCCGATTGAAAGGAAGAACGCGAGACACGAAACCACCACTACGAATTTCAGTATCCTGTTCTCGTTGATGACTTGACCGCAGATGAAATCGAAGTGCTCAAGCTGAGGGTTAAATGAAGTGGAATTCGAACCTTTGGGATAATAGTTTTTGGATGACAAATGCACCTCCTTTTGCGTGGGCGACGCGCTTGTCATTCTAGCGAAGAAATATGCTTTTGTCAATATTGCTTTTTAATTAAAACGAATATTTATAAAATATGGCACAGCATTGCCTGCTTCAACGCAATAAAAAAATCATCGCACGAAAATATCCCTGTTGCTGACCTGCCGCGCGATTTCGCCGCTTCCTTTTTTGCCCGAATTCCGAATTGAGACGGTCTTTCCTTGCAGGCCTTCCTTGTTCAGATGCCATATCGGAACATAGATTCTTTTTCCCCCAGATTTTATCACCAACGTATCATTCCAAGCCTCGTCCTTGTCGAATGTAACGACCTTTTCCACCACGCCCTTCAGCGCGCCGCCCGAATAAAGTTCCAGCGGTTCTCCGCCCTTTAGATATTCTTCAAGGTATGTGTTGTATCTTCCCGAAGCACGCAGAGTGTCCTTCCAGTTTTTCGACAGCCTGTACGCTCCGCTGTTTTTGTCGGCAACCGCAAGTTTTATTTCCGCGAGATGAGCGAGCCGGTTCGACACTTCAACAGGAACACCGTTTTTGTGAATTTTCAGTTCCACGTCCGCAAGCGATTCGATTCTCTTGTCAATTTCAGTCCATCTGTTAGCCTTGTGCGCGTCTAGCCTCGCGCGATTGATTTCCGCCTTTGTTCTCTCACCGAGCATTGTGGTCGCCGCGTTCATGCACATGAGGCGCATCATCAAGATTGTCTCCTTGTTGAAAAAAACACGCTTCCCGTTCCTGTCCTTGCCGTTTATTACGATATGGGCGTGTCTATGCTCCGTGTCGGAATGTATCGCGCCGCGCCAAAGTAGCGAATATCCTGTCTGTCTTTCAAGCCGCCTTATGAAAGAACTCGACAGCTGTTCCAAGTCCGCGTTTTGGTTTTCAGGCGAGATTATGCACTTGAAATTGAGGGGAACTTTTTTCTCGTCGTATTCATCTTCGCCCATTCCGAATAGTACAGGTTTTTCTATGACTTCCTTCTTGTTTTCCTGCGGCATATAATGCTTGATATACTTGTCGTGCGTCGTCATTGAATTTGAATAGGACATCTTGAACGTAACCCGCTGGCTTCGCTCCGAAAACACGAACGCATGTTCGTGTCCGCTTCCGAATCCCGAATACCTCTCGTTCCGCCGTCCGTCCTTTTTGCCCCATCCTTTTAGAAGGCGGTTGAACGTCTCAAGGTCGTCCTTCACATAGATGGGCTTTTTCCATTTGAAAAGACTGTCCTCCGTGTGCATGTTTTTTTGCGGAGGGCGGGCGAAGATGTTTTTTATTTTGCGAACAGGCATTTTCATTATCTCCATATTTCGGTGTGGCATTCCAGATTTTTTACGGAAACGATTCCGGACCTTGAGCAAAGCCTCTTAGAGTATTGGTATGAATTCAAGAGTTCCTCTAGTTCTGCGTTCGGCTTTATGACGCGGACGCAAGGCAGCGTAAGCTCGTCAAGAACTTTGTCCGCGTGTTCCGCCGGAATCTCCTCTACAGCGACTGGCTGCAGAATTTTTGTCGCCCTCGTCGTCTTTATCCACGAAAGGAACGCAAGGTATCTTATCTTTTCTTTTTCGCTCCGAGTTTTTCTTTTGTCGGCGAAGCACAAAAACTGCAAGTACGGCTTGCATGTTTCGCCCCTCACTTCGATGACAAGTTCCCGCACTAAGCCCAAAAAAAATGTGAAGAAAAATCCGCGCCTGTTGTGGACGATTCTGTCCCATTTTTCAAGCAAAAAATCGCAGGTGTCTATGACATCGCTTATCTCGCAATTTCCTATCGAGAACCTTATTCGATAAAGATTCAAATCCATTTTTTTTACGAGCCGCTTGATTGCATCTTTTTCTTTCCTGCAAAACGTCCTTCGCATGGGCTTCTCCAAAAAACAATAAAGTATATGCAAAGTTTAGATTGCAATATACTTTGTGTCAATATATCAATATTGTTTTTTTTGTGCAATTTCCTTGTCCTACAGGCATATAAAGAAGAAATCCGCGTACGTACAACACTACGACTGAGCGACCTACACGCAATTCCTGCAAAATATTGGAATTGCGTGCGTTCGTAGGACCCCCCTTTATCTTGCCGAATAGGTCAGTCGTTTTTTTTTCTTACTTTATTTTGCTTTTTACGATTTCCTAAAAAAGCGGATTTTTCTTGTAATTTATTTGGAAGCATAAGTTAGCGTTTTTTTTCAAGGAAAATGCAGTCACGCGTCCGTTTTTTTTGAAATGAGGACACAATTTCAAATCCCTTGACATAAATTTATTTTTCTGCAAAATGAATGTTGTGCTCACCTGCCCAAAAGGAGACACAATGCTGATACTAACGGAAAAGCCGAGCGTGGCTAGGGACTTCGCCTCGGCTCTTGGCTGCAAGTTCCGCGCCGGATTCTATTCGGGCGAAGACGCGGAAATCACGAACTGCGTCGGACACCTGTTCATGCTGCGGAATCCCAAATCCTATGATGCGAGGTTCAAGTCGTGGAGCGAGATTCCTGTCATCCCTGACGAATTCCTGTACGAGAAAAATGCTGGAACAGAAGAGCAGGCGGAACTAGTAATTGCGTTGCTGAAAAAGCACCGACACGACTCTGTTCTAATCGCGACTGATGCCGACCGCGAGGGCGAAATCATCGCCCGCGAATGCCTCTCGCAAAGCGGCATCACGGACTTCTCGCGCATAAGGCGCTTTTGGGTTTCTCAGGCGCTAACGCCCGAAGTGATTCGCGACGGAATCAGAAACGCGAGACCGCTTGCGGAATATGATTTCCTTGCGAAAAACGGATTTGCGCGCCAGCATTCTGACTGGCTCGTCGGGATAAACTTCACGCGATACATCACCGTTGCGGCGAACAGAAAGCTCACCGTCGGGCGAGTCCAGACCGCGCTTCTTTCGGCAATCGAGCAAAGGTGCGAAAAAATCGCCGGCTTCACGAGCGAAAAATACTTCGAACATTATGCGGAGTTCACGTCCGAAAACGAAGCCGCGCGGCTCAACCGATGCAGGGGAATTTATTTCGAGGACGAAAGCGGGACTTCCTTTCCCGACAATTCCCATGAAGCACCGCTGAAATCCGATGTCGGAAAACAAGCCGCAGTCGTGGAAGAAAAGTCCGAGAAGAAGGAAATCCCCGCGCCTCAGCTGTACAATCTCAACGCCGTTCAAAAAGACGCGTTCAAACTTTACGGATTCTCCGCAGACAAGACACTGAAAGTCATACAAAGTCTCTATGAGGAGCACAAATGCGTGTCATACCCAAGAACCCCTTCGCGCGTTATGGGAAGCGGAAACGTGGACTTGTGCAAGAAAATTTGGCGAGAACTTTCCGCCGCGCATACGGAGATGTCCGAAATCGAGACGATTTCCGACATCTCGCTTTCAAACAGGTGCGTCTTCAACGACATCAAGCTAGAGGCGCACCACGCCCTCATTCCTCTCAAGGAAATTCCGGCTTCGGCGAACGACGATGAAAGAAAAATCTACGAGCTGATTCTAAAACGATTCATGCTTGCCTTCGCCACTCCGTGCGTCTACAACAAGCAGAGCGTAATTCTTTCAGTGAACAACCACAAGTACAGGATTTCCGGGAGAATAACGATTGATGACGGATGGAAGAAGTTCGAGAAAAATGATGCCATACGGCAACATTCCAAAGATGCGCAGGAAGAAGAGGAGCAGAATCTTGCGGAAATCGATCTAAACAAACTTCTGCTTTCAAATATCGAGACGAAAGAAAAATGGACTAAGCCTCCGAAATATTTCGACGAGGCGAGCGTGCTTGCCTTCATGGAAAATCCAAAGTCGGAAAACGAATGCGACAGAAAATTGGTCGGACTTGGAACTCAAGCCACGCGCCACACTTTCATTCCGAAACTGAAGTCATGCGGCTACATTGAATTGGAAAAGAAAAACATTTTGGTAACGCCGCTTGGAAAGGCGGTGTTGAAAGCCGTTCGCGCCTCGCCGATAAAGAGCATAGCGGATGTTTCAGAAACCACGGACTGGGAAAAAAGGCTTGAGGAAAACCCGTCTGACTTCGAGCGGAAAATCCGGGAGTTTGTGCGGCAGTCCGTCTCAAATAAAATCGCCCTCGAAATTCCCAATGAAGAGAATGAGATTGTCTGTCCGAAATGCGGAAAAGCAATGCGAAAGGGAAACAGGAATTGGTATTGCGCCGGCTATAGGGACGGCTGCGACTTCAAGATTTGGGAAACCGTGGCCGGAACGAAAATTTCCGAAAGGGACGTGTCCGCGCTATGTTTGGGAAAGAAAAGCGCGATGAAAAAATTCACTAGCAAGGGAGGAAAGGAATTCAAGGCTAGACTGTTTCTAAACGAAAGTCTTGAAGTAAAATTCAACTTCGACAAATAACAGTACCAACATGCCACATTTTTTGGAAGATTATGTTTGCCGGCAGAAAAAAAATCTGTCGGCTTTTTTCGCGGGAGGTTCGACATACGGAATCTTTTGCGAATCGGAATTATTAGGATACGAAAATGAAAATCAAACTCAATCAAAGACAGAAACACAGGAAATGCGTTCTGAAGAAATTGCTCGCCGGTAAATGCACGAACAGGGAGGCTGCCATTGAACTCGACTTATGCAAGGACTATATCAGGACTTTGAAGCGCAAGTACAAAAAATACGGTGACCGCATCCTCGTGCACGGAAATACAGACAGAAAGCCAGCCACTGCTCTGAGAGAATCGGAAATCGCGCGAATCCTTGAAATAAAGGAACTGACCAATGCAAGCGGAAAAAAGATTTACGACAGGATAACTTTCGCCCATTTCACGAGAAAACTCGCCGAGAACTACGGAATCAGGCACGACCACAATACCATCGGGAAAATACTCAAGGAGCATGGATACAAATCCATTCAGAGGCATCGAAGCAAGAAGTCGGCGACCGTCCATGAAAGTCGTCCGAGAAAGGAGAGGATGGGAACTCTTCTTCAAGGCGACGGGACTCCGTTCGACTGGTTCGGCGACGGAAAGCTGTACTGTCTGCAGGGATTCGTTGACGATGCGACAAAAATTCCGACCGGGCTTTATATGACGAAAAACGAGTGCTCGTTTGGCTATTATGAAGCCTTGCGGCAGACGCTCGCAAAATACGGAAAGCCCAAAGCTCTTTATGTAGACGGACTGAGCGTTTTCTTTGAAAGCCGCGAACCGACAATCGATGAGCAGCTTGCCGGGACAAGTCCGAAAACCCAGTTCGCAGAATCTATGGATGAGCTTGGTGTGGAGCTGATTCACGCGCACACTCCGCAGGGCAAGGGCAGGGTCGAGAGGTTCTGGACTATTGCGCAGCAGATACTCCCCGTTGAAATAAAGGAGCGGAACATAACGACCGTCGAGGAACTGAACGCTTATCTTCCGGACTTCATTGAATATTATTCGCGGCATTTTTCCGAAAGTGCGCAGGGCTTTGACTGGCGGCCGCTCGCGGAGTGCGAGAAGAACAGTCTTGCTAAAATTCTGAGCGTTAAGATAGAGCGCACTACCGACAACGGTTGCGTTTTCTCATTGAAAAATTATCTGTTCAAGGCTCATGGTGCTCCGAGGCAGAGAATTATGGTTCACCTCTCGGTTCAGGACGGAATATATGGCGTTACCAGAAAAGGAAAGCGGGTGGAAATCGAAGTTTTCGACGAGGACTCTTCGGGTAATCTTAGCCACAAGTTTGGAAAGATTTGATTGACGAATACTTCTTCAAGGACGCAAAGGCGAAATACCGCGCTCCGTACCGAAAGGCAAGTTAGCCACTGTCTACAAGGAAGCGCACATAATTTAAGAAAGTTGATTTCCTCGTTAAAAAAAACTTATGGGACAGCCATATCCTGTACGGTAAAAGCCAATGCAAATTCTCAACATTGACAAGTGATTTTGTCGGTTCATATACAATTTATCAATCTTTTCTCCAAAGAAAGCCTTGTTTTGGAGCAGTTTTTGAGAATGAAAAAAAATAAAAATTCTTAGCGAATTTTTTCATTTCGACTTGACAGCAAAAAGAATTGGTTTTTTATAATTTCATTCTTTTAGATTATGTTTATATTTAAAAATATTCTGGAGAATTCTGTAAATTATGGAAGAAATGAATATAAGGAAAATTTTCGGCGGAAACGTCAAAAAATACCGGAAAAAACTCGGACTTTCGCAAGAGCAGCTTTCGGAGCGGCTCGGCATAACGCCAAACCATTTGAGCGTGATAGAAACCGGCGCGAAATTCGTCACCTACAAATTGCTCGAAAAAATCGTCGCGGAACTTCAAGTGATGCCGATGTCGCTTTTTTTTACGGAAGGAAGCGCGCCGCTCGACGAATCAAAAATCAGCAGGATAAACGCGATTATCCAAAAGGAACTTTCGCTTTGCGCGACAAAAATCCAGGACAAGATACAGGAAGAGATGTACTGAAAAAAAATGAATGTTTAAAATGAGCGACTAATTTGCGTCGCTCATTTTAACTCGAGTTTTCTGCGAAAACTCGCTTATTGACTGTCGTTTCTTACTTCGTTGCGAAACGTTTTTTTTAACAGTTCGAAAGTTGAAACTTTCTTCACTGTTAAAAATTAAGGAACATTTAAAATCAGCAACTGAAATGGCGTTGCTGATTTTAATCCGAGTTTTTTTCAAAAACTCGCTTATGTACCGTCGTTTCTCACTTCGTTGCGAAACGACTTTTTCAGCAACTCGAAAGTTGAGACTTTCTTCGTTGCTGAAAATTAAAGAATGTTTAAAGTAAACGGCTAAAATTGCGCCGTTTACTTTAACTCGAGTTTTGTTCCAAAACTCGCTTATTTAGTCGCAAGCCTTTGACTTGCTAACGATTTTTCGCTTCGCTACAAAATCGCGTTTTCAGCATTCTAGGAAACTGAAGTTTCCTAGAATGCTGAAAATCAAGGAACGACGCGCGAAGTTTCGACCTGCTCGACTTCCGCACAAAAAAAGACGGCGCCAATTTCGGTCGCCGTCTTTCGTTTTTCGCGCAACGATTCAACTATTTCGCGATTTCAATCCGCACGATTTTGTAGTTGTACTGCCGCTCGTTTATCGTGAAAGAAAATTCTTCCTCGGGCTTTTTGTCCAAGAGCGCGTTTCCGCGAGGCGACATATACGAAATCACGCCGTTGTCCGGGTCTGATTCCCACGGTCCCATAATCGTGTAGGTTTCGTTTTCGTTCGTGTCGCGGTTCAGCACAGTCACTTTTGTGCCGAACGAGACAATCGCGGTGGAAGCCGTGGTCGGGTCGAACACTATGGCGCGGTTCAATTCTTCCTGCAACTTCGCGAGCGTCACGTTCAGATAATGCTGATGTTCCTTCGCGGCCTTGTATTCGGCGTTTTCCTTCAAGTCGCCTTGCGCGCGCGCCTCGCCGATTTCCTTGGCGTTGGCAGGAATTTCGACTTTCTGAATTTTTTCCGCCAAAGCCTTTTTCTCTTCCAACTTTGCGGCGGTGACGAGCATTCCTTTCGGCGCGGCGGATTTTTCTTCCGTAGTTTGGAATTTGTAGTCGGGATATTTTTCCAAAATCTTGTTGCGGAGCGAAGTCTTTACCGAAGCGTCGATGTTCGCGATGTCGTTCACGAGCGTGTACATTTTCGTGACGGTCTGCTCGTCTTTCGAGAACATATATTTTCCGAGCGAGTCGTTTTTGAACAAAAGCGTTTCCGCCTGCTTCGCAATCTTTTTGTTTTCCGTCGTGTTCACATGATTCGTGATTTCGCGCCAGCACAATTCGATTATGTTCAAAAGCGTGATGAGCTGCTTTTCGTAACTCACGCCGGAATCCTTGTACCATTGCTCTTCCTGGCAATTTTCAAAAAGGAAGACAATCGCGCTTCGGAAATCGCGCGCGTTTTCATAAGCGTCCGCCGTGAATTTTTCGAGCTGCTCTTCCGCGCCGGCATCTTTCAAAGCGTCGAGCATTTCCTTTTTGAGCACGGTCGGGAAAAGCTTGATGAATTCTTCCTGCCAGTTTGGAAGAAGCCGCACCGCCGCGATGAAATCCTCTTTCAGCGAAGTGTTTTTCGTGTCCTTGAGGTCGAGGTAAGTCTTCCGCGGATCTTCGAGCTTTTCGTATATCTCCGCGAACGTGTACTTGCATTGGAACGCGAGCGCGGGCAAAAGCTGTCCGATTTTCTGCACGACGAGGTACGCCGCCACAATTTGCTCGTTCGCATGCGTAATCGTCTTGATGAAGCCGATGAAATATTGATACATGTCGCTGAAAGACTTGTTGTTCTTTTTCGTGTTTTCATCCTTGATGAATTTCATGATGATGTCGACACGCGCGAAAAACTGCTTTTGCGCCTTGAATTCATTGGAATATTTTTCGTCATAGCTGATTTCATCGTCGCGCACTTCGTACTGCGTGATGTCGTTCGGCTTCACGCCGAAAGTCGGGTCGGTGTCGAGAATCCGTTTCGCGGCGTTGTTCCAAGCCGTCCATTTGTTTGTCTCCAAAATCGAAGGGACGAGTTCCGCCTTGATGCGCTTGAAGTCGCAGCTGTTGCCGAAACTTTTTATGATTCGGATGAGCATTTCCTTTTTGTCTTTGTTCGCCATCTCGACGAGCTCTTCTTTGCTTTTCGTCGCCTTCAAAACCCAGATGTGGTCGTTGTCGAGCGGAGTCAGCGCGCTTATCGCCATTTTGAGGGCCATGTCCTTTTTGCCGACCCGCTTTCCGAAATTGATAGTGAGAATGTCGTTTTGCGACTTGACGATTTTTCCCACGCCCCACGAACGGTGGAAAACGAAGCGGTTTTTGTCGAACGCGATGTGCTTTTCAAAGTCGCTGATGGCTTCGAAGACGTTCCGGAAATTCTGCGTGAGGTCGCTCGAAGCGATGTAGTCTTCCAAATTGTTTCGGCCGGCATAAAATCCGCGATAGCATTCCACGATTTCGCGCCTCGCCCAATTGTCTTTCGGGTCAAGCTGCAGAATCAGTTTGAGGATGTCGATGGCTTTTTCCCACTTTTGGTTTTCCTTGTACCACGCGTAGAGTTCCTGCATCAAGACCACGCTCTTGTCTTCGCTGATGGACTTTGCGATTTCGCGCTGCTTGTGCAAGAAAAAGTCGATGTTTTCCGGGATGAACGAAAGGAGTTTCGTCCAAATTTCTTTTACCAAAGAGAAATTTTTAAGGGAAACGTATCGCGCTAAGGCTTCCTTGTAAAAATTCACCGCGTCGTCGGAATTGCCGAGCTCTTCGGCATGCTCCGCCAAAGCCTTTACCATGTCCGCCTCTTCGAGGTCGATTTTCACGAGCCTTTCATAAAGCGTCCACATTTCCTCGTTTTTGTCTTCGCGATAGCAGTTCGCCAAAGTGCGCAACGCGAATTTGTTGTTCTCGTCGTCTTCCAAAATCGTCTTGCAGATGTCGACGATGACTTGTTCCTTTTTGTTTTTGCTGAAAATGTCTACGAGCGTAATCAAAGCCGAATTGTCAATCGCGCCCTGTCGAAGCGCGATCATTCCAGAAAGATAGAGCGCGCTGATGCTGTCTTTTGAATGCGCCAAATGCTCGTCGCAGAGTTCGCGCACTTGGCTCGCGCATTCCTGCGCGAATGCGTCGTCAACGATTTTCGACAAATCCATAATCGCGTTTTGCGTAACGTTTCCGATTGCGGCCCGTGTCCAGGCTTCTTCCTTGAGTTTTTCCTGTACCAAATCAATCAAACTTTCTGACATTTTTTCCTCACTTGTTATAAAGTTCATATATTTCCGTGTCAAGGATTTTCATCCTTACAAGAAGTTCGTTTCTTTCCTGCATTTTTCCGACGGAAAGATAAAAGTCCATCATCCAAAAATACATATTTATAAGGCGCGGAATGAGAATCTTCGACTGGCACGACGGATTTTTCATCTCCGTCTCGGCGGCGTAAATCTTGCGGCTCAAATGCGCCACTTCAGGCTGTGTCAATTTGCGCTTCATGTTGAATATTCCTAAAAGTGTCCCGTACACGGGAATCCATTCCAAAAGTTCCGCGCCCGAATAGCCTTTTTTTTTGACGGTTTTCACGAGGCAATTTATTTCCTCCGAATCCAAAAAATCCAATTCGATTTTCTGCGCGTCCACCAAAAACGCTTCCCTGAACAAAGCTTTCGCCTGGCGCGGTTTCGCGCACAAAGCGTAGCAATCCGCGGTTTCGGCGATTATCGCCGCGCTGTCGTCTTTCAGCGCAAGCGCTTCCTTGAGACAAATGAGGGCGGTTTCATATTCGCCCAATTTTTTGTAGCACAGTCCGACTCCGCGCCGGATTTTCGCTTTCCGGGCCTTGTCTTTTTCTTCCGCTTGATTGTAATGCCTCAAGGCAAGCGAGAAGATTCCCGTCTTGACTGCGAAAAGCGTGCGATCAAAAATTTTCTCTTTGCGCCTGAGAAAGTCTCGGAACGACTTCCATTCGTCGACGAGGATTTCGCCTCGCTCAAAATAATCCCCTATGCTTTCGGCGCGCGCCGTTACGTCAATCCAAAAGTCGCAGCAGTTCATTGCGAAGAGGAGCTCATCGTTGTTCAGCTCAAAAACCAAAGCGGAATTTAAAATTTTTTTCGCTTCTACAAAATTCGCATTTCTGATTGAACTGTAGGCTTGCAAAATTTTTTCAGACATAAGGCAAATTCAATTATAACGATTGGCAAATTTTAGTCAATAAGAAGCGTAAATTTTTTTTGAAAATTTAAAAACAATGTATATACCGTTTTTGCAAAAAATTGTCAAGTGCTTTTGCGCATTCCTTGAAAAAATGGGCTTGCCCAGAAAACTCGCTATTTACAAAATAATGATTTCGTGCTATTATAATAGAATAATGGAAAATAGGATTCTTGCGCCATCTTTGCTTTCCGCGGATTTTTCCGACTTGGCCGGCGCGGTACAAAAAATAAACGCAAGCCCTGCCGGCGCGCTCCACTTTGACGTGATGGACGGAGCGTTCGTGCCTGAAATTTCGTTCGGGCAAGTCGTGCTCCGTTCGATTCGCCCGCTTTCTGCCCTGCCGTTCGACGTGCATTTGATGACGGAAAATCCCGCTCGGCACATCGAGTCTTTTTCGGAATGCGGCGCGGACTGGATTACGTTTCATTATGAAAGCGCACTCTCGGAATCTGCCGCGCTTCTCAAGAAAATCCGCGCGCTCGGAAAAAAAGCCGGCGTTTCGATAAAGCCGAAAACCTCAGTGGAAGAAGTGCAGAATTTGCTGGAATGTGCCGATATTATATTGATAATGACGGTCGAGCCGGGTTTCGGCGGACAGACGCTCATCGGCGAGTGTCTTGAAAAAGTTTCGCGCCTCGCAAAAATCCGCGAAGAACTCGGCTTGAATTACAAGATTTCGGTTGACGGCGGTGTCAATGGGCAGACTTTGGACGAAGTTTTGAAGAGCGGTGTTGACATAGTTGTTTCCGGCTCGGCGTTTTTCAAAGGCACGCTGAATTGGAGAAATTGAAGTGAAAAAAAAATTGAGAATCCTGTCGGCCTTTTTTTGCTTTTTCGGTTTGGGCGCGTTTTTGTTCGCGCAGGAATTCGTTTCCGCGAAAAATTATTATGGCGAGAATCTTTCGCCCGACACCGCATTGGCGAACGCCTACAACGCTTATGCCGACGGCGATTACCAGAGCGCGTCTTTTTTGTTCAGGAGGGCTTTGTCCGACAGGCGAAACCAAAACGACGGCGCGCTGTATATGCTGGTGATGGCGGACGTGTACATTGACGACTGGCAGAGCGTCTATGCCGACGCGGAATATTTTTTGTCGTCGTATCCTGAAAGCGAATACGCGCCGCTCATAAAATACCAGATGGGACGCGCCCTGTTCAATTTGGACGACTATGACAAGGCTTTGATGACGCTCGGAGATTTTTGCCACGAAAATCCCGACAACATGATGTATCCGAGCGCGCTTTTTTTAATCGGCGAATGTTTTTACGAAGGATATGATTTTGACGAGGCGAGGCCTTTTTACGAATCCATCGTGGAAAAGTTTCCTTCCGACGAAAAGGCGAAGGAGGCGAAATACCGGCTCGATTCGATAGATTCGTACGAAAGGCAGGAAAAGCTTTTGTACATTCTCCAGCAGACCGGCGAAAATTATCTGGCGTCGAAGGAAAATTACGAAAAGACTTTGCGCCGATACGAATTGGAAAATTTGCTCGGCGTGCGCGGAAAGAACGCTTTGGGTGATTCCGAAGATTCTTGCGAAGCTAATTCCGGGGGGACGAAGGACGCTTCTTCTCAAAAAGCCGCATCGTCAAAAATCGAGGCGGAAGATGCCGCGCCGCTGAACGAAAATGTTTCTATAAAAGACGCTTTGCAAAGACTCAAGATTTCTGCGGCCGAGGCGCAGAACCTTCTTGACAGGGAGAACGGACGATGAAAAAAATAGTTATGCCGCTTTTGTGCTTTTTCCTGCTCGCGTCGGATGTGGCGTTCGCGAAAAAAAGCAAGACTTCCGAGCCTCAAAAAGTCGAAGCTGTTTCCGACAAAAAGGCTGAACGCGCGGCGAAAAAGGCCGCCAAAAAAGCCGAAAGAAGCGCGAGGTCGTCCGCGAAAAAAGCGCAGGCGGCCGCCAAAAAATCTTCCGCCAAAAAGAGCGCGTCTGCCTCCGTCGAAAAAGGTGCGGCTGCTCCGGCGAAGAAAGCCGCGGAAACGAAAAAGACAAGTGCCGCGCAATCGGCTTTTCAGGATGCTTCGTCAAAAAGACTGTACGGAACTTTTTCTGTCTCGCGCGGAATCGTAAAGGTTCAGTCCGTGATGGAAAACGGCTCCGTATTGCTTTTCATCGAAGGCGACGGCAGGAAGCAGGAGTCTTGGATTCCGGTGGTGGAGCAGCGCGATCTTGGCGAGTCCACATACGGCTCTCTTTTCATCGACGGAATCGAATATCGGCTGAACAGTTCCGGCAATGTCGCGTGCGCTTTTGAATACGGCAATGATTTTGTGGCGATAACTTATAAAGTCAGGAACATCGCGGAGGTGAAAGCGAACTATGTGCTTTCGGCGAGAAAACCGCTCGGAGATGTCGACAGCGTTTTGGTTTCGTATTCGATTTTGAACCGCGACAAAAAGAAACATGACTTCGCGCTGAAAGTCGTTTACAATACCATTTTGGGCGAAAGCCACGCCGCCCATTTCAGGACTCCGGCGCAGGTCGACGTGATGAACGAATTCTCTTTTCAGCCTTCGCCCGCGAACAATTGGGTCATCACAAGCGACGGAAAGCGCGCGCTTTGCTTTTCGCTTTATGGCGATGAAATCACTCCGCCGAGCAATGTCGCAATGGCGAACAAGAGCATCATCGAAGCGTCGCGACCGGGAAGCGTTTTCGTCGAAGGGCGGCCGTTCACTTCCGTCTTGGCGTACAACAATTCAAGCCTCGCGCTCTTTTGGGAAAAATTTCCCGTCCCGCCGGATTCTGAAATCCTCTATTCGTACAAGATACATTTCTCGAAGACCGATTTCCAAAACGACACGGAGCTTTTAAAGCCTTATGAGCCTCGAATGGAAATCCTGCCTCCGCCTGAAATCGAAGAGCCGCAATTGCCGTTCGAGGTCGCGCCGCGGGAAATACCGCGCGAAGTGGAAGTCGCTCCTCCCAAGTCGGAACAAATTGATTTTGAAACGGAAAGGAATTATCTTGATCCTGCGAAAATAAATACGCAGTATGTGCAGAGTCTCATCGACCAGATAAATGCGCTCGAGCAAACCGACCCTGCCGTAAACCGCGAGAAAATTCAAGAGCTTCAAGCCGAGATAAATGAAGTCCTTGAAATCTTGAGGAGCCGCCGGTGAAAAACGCGATAGATCAGGCGCGCTATCTGATGAGATGCCGCAAATTTCACGAAGCGATTTCTCTTTTGAATTCAAGGCGCGAAAACTACGAGGACAGCTTCGACTTTTACTATACGCTGGGGCTTGCCTTTTTGTATGCCGGCGACACGGGAAGCGCCTCGCTCAATTTCAACCACGCGCGGGAGATAAAAATAAACGACGCGAATTTGATTTTGGCGCAGGCGGCGATTTTTTTGCGGCGGGGCGAGACCGACCGCGCCGTCCAATATTACCTCGACATTTTCGACTTTGACGAAAACAATAAAGACGCGAGGCATGCCCTCGATTTCGTCCGCGAGCACGGCGACTACGAGGCGATTTGCCGATGCGTGGACGACGGCTCTATCGAGACATGCTATCCGCCGCTCGGTCCGAACCCGCGCCACATACGAAACGTGTTTTTGGCGTTGGCTTTCGGGGCGGCGGCGGGATGCCTTGCGGTTTTGTTTTGGCCGCGGAACTATTTCGCCGCGAAGGGTCGAGCCGACCTTTCCTCTTTGATGCTCACGGTCAGCGAAAATGCGCACGCCGCCGAAGAGAATTCCTCGAACTTCAAGTTCAACTTGAGCGCGAAGGAAATCACGGGCGCGTACAACGATTCGGCGAAATACTTTCAAGAATATCGCGACAACGTCGCCCAGCGCGAGTTGAACAGGATTTTGAATTCCAACGCGACTTTCTCGATAAAGCAAAAATGCCGCGAAATGATGGGCTATCTGCGCGCTCCCACGTTCGATTCTTTGAAGGACAATTTTTCCTACGAGCAAGTGGCCGCCCTGCCGGAATTGTACCTTGACTGCTATGTGGACTGGAGCGGACGCGTCTCGAACGCCACGACCGGCGAAGATTCTTATGCATGCGATTTGCTCGTGGGCTATGAGGACATGAAAAGCGTCGAAGGAATCGTCCGCGTGGAATTCGACTTCCTGCCGATTCCGCAAATCGACTCCGCGCTACCCGTGCGCGTCTTGGGAAAAGTGTCCGTGTCGGGCGGAAAGCTCGTCCTTGAAGGCTGTTCGATTTACCAGAGCATAAAAAATGTCTACGGCGACTGAAAGCCGGTGCGAGGATGGACATCGTATTCGGGAGAATTTTTTCGTCATTGGCGTGTGAAACCACTTTGTCATTGCAAGTCAAGGTCGGTCATTGCGAGCCGCATTTGGCGGCGAAGCAATCTACAATCTGCGTGGATTGCTTCACCCCTGCGGGGTTCGCAATGACGCAACTTCGCCCGACAATGACACAAATTCATTTGACAATCTAATTCGTCGAACAATCAGATTCCCGTATAAAGCACGGCGCAAGCCGTGCGATGCGAGCCAAACGGAAACCCGGTAGCAATCCGTAGGCTTGCGTAGTGTATCAAAACTTCACAAATCGGCGCAAGTTTTTTCACTTTTTTGCAGAATATGGATTGCTTCGTCGCTGTCACTCCTCGCAATGACATGCGTCGCAACACTACACATTGCGATTGTGCTTGACATAAGGTAAAGATATATGTTACAATACAAAGATAAATATGCTTAAAGAGACAGAAAACTTGCAGAAGACATTCGCATATATGTACGGGGGGGGGTAAAACGACCCCGTAATTTTTTCTCACGCACATTTTCGCTTCACAGGCGCGTAACGCGGGCCACATTCGGCTTGCGCCGCGCCTTTTTTTGTGTCCATTCGCCCTTTCTTCGCAAGACTTCGCCCTGCCGCCGCTCTTCGCGCCGTATCACTCGCGACATTTTGGCGAACTTTCCTCGCGTTTTACGCTCCCCACGTTTTGCGGCGGCAAATCCTGCACGACACATTTGTCCGCACGATTTTGTGGGAGAGAATCTTGTGCACAAAATGTGTTCCCACAGTTTTTTGGGAAAGAATTTGGCACACAAAATGTGTCCGCACGGTTTTGTGGGAAGGAATCCTGCGCACCGAATTCGTCCACGCAGTTTTGTGGGAAGCAATTTGGCACGACAAATTCGTCCGCACGGTTTTGCAGGAGAGAATCTTGTGCAACAAATTCATCCGCACAGTTTTGTGAGAAAGAATCTTGCGCACAGGATTGCATCGCGGCAGGAAATTGAGAGTTGAGGATGCCAAGTCATTGCGAGCCGTTGTAGACGGCGTGGCAATCTACTTGTGGGAATGGATTGCTTCGTCGCTATGCTCCTCGCAATGAGTCGCAAGTCTTCGACTTGCTTTACCGAGTTGCTTGCGCAACTCGCGACTATTGCCGCGAGCGTGTCACCTCGACCGTGGCAGGTAATATAGGCGAGTTTTTGCGTTTTTTTGCGAAGCAAAAAATGTGAGCCGCGCGAACAAGAAAAAACTCGTAAGCAAGCCGTAGGCTTGCGATGTAATAGTGCGAGCGAATAAAAACTCGTAAGCACGGCGTAAGCTGTGCGATGCGAGCAAAGAAAAAACTCGGTAGCAAGCCGTGCGACTAGAGGGGGGCTTTCCCCAAAATAGAGTTCCTCCGCTTACAAGCTGGGGGGGTAAAGAGGTATAAATTATGGAACAGATTCAGACAATTTATTTGGGCGGCATGAACAACGCGGCGCATTTTCTTTTCGTCTCGAACGTGGCGACTCGGGCGCAGAAGGATGCGGCGGTGGCGGAGAAGTGTGCCCCTCAGGTGGAAGCCCTGAAGAACGCGGTGGCGACGGAAGACGAGAGGTTGAAAGTTTCCGCCAAAAGTCTCACCACGGACAAGATTGCGGCGGCCGACCGACTTCGCGGTCAGCTTTACGCGGGGTACAAGCGGGCGGTGAAGGGATATGTCGGCTTTCCCGTGGATGAGTTCGCGGAGGCTTCGGCGGTCTTGAGCCAGCACATCAAGGACTACAAGATAAATCCTCAGGCGCAGCTCGACGCGGAGACTGGCCTGCTCGTGAACTTCATCCAGGACTTGGAAGGTAAGTTCGCGCCTCAGGTGGAAAAGCTCTGTCTCTCCGTATTCGTCTCACAGTTAAAGTCGGCGAACGAGAGCGTGAGGGAACTGACGGCGCAACGCACTGACGAACGCTCGGCGAAGAGCGCGGGTGCGCTGAAGGCGGCACGTACCGCGAGCGACGAGGCGTACAGGGAGCTGGTGAACCACGTGAACGCCCGCGCGTTGCTGGAGGGGGAGGCGGTGTATGCGGCGTTCATCGCCTATGCAAACACGGAAATCGAGCACTACAAGCAAGAGGTGCTCGGCGGAAAGAAAGCGGCGCGAAGTGGAGCGGCGGCGTTCGTCGCAGGTGATAAGTAATGGGGGATAGATAATGGGTGCGGAGTAGGCAGAAAGGTGTATTGTCGGAGAGAGAAAAATTAGGAGGAACCGATATGGATTCAGGACAATTTTATTTTGAGCATACGATCAAGCTCGAAAAAGACTCGTACTTAAAGCTTCTTGATATGTACTTCAAGCCGAAAACTTTTTTTGATGATGTCGAAAAAAAACTTGATGAGAATCAAAAAAAGGAGTTGAATGGTGAGAGTCTGTTCGACAAGATTTTCCCAGAAAAAGCGAACTATTTGGACAATCACAAAAGTCTAGAGACTAGAAAGGCTTTTCTTGCATGGAATGGATGGTGTTTTAGAGGGCATAGGGATTCCAGTTGGAAGCTTGAGACGACATTTGAGCGGCTATGCTATAAGAACTTTGGAACACAAGGTAAAGATTTGTTCGATGTGGAAAAAGGAATGATTCGCGATTTTCGCAGGAGAATACAAAAGTATGACCCTTCGATTGCGACTATAGATCCGAACGATTTCTATATGTTACTCGCGAATATGCAGCATTACGGCTGTGCCACGCGCTTTCTTGATATGACATTTTCGTTTTTTGTCGCGCTATTCTTTGCCTGCGGCTACATTGAGTTCGAAAAAATCGATGAGGATGAAAATAAAGACAAAAAGAACAGTGAGTCAGGTAGCGGAGAGCCAAATTCAGCAGTCTCTGAAACGGCAGAAAAAGAAGCCAAAGAATTAAAAAAGCAGAAACTAAAGACCTTCTCGATTTACTGTTTCAACCGAATGTGGATTGAAAAGACGTACAAGAACAACTTGCCGCGAGGACTTAAGAAATACTATGCTTCCGATGAATTCGGAAAAATGCCTAAGACGCAGGAGGCGGTATTTAATTTCGTTCCAAACCGTAAAGTAGACGATTCAGATGACGCTGTAAAGGACGTATTTAAATCCGTCATAAACATGACACCATTCTACATGAATGTGCGCCTTGACAGGCAAAAAGGTACGTTTCTCATACCCACGAATCCATACTGCACGTTCGAGGAGAATCTCAAGTCGCTTGTTGAGAAAGACAAGAAAGACGGAAAATTCCGTGTACTCAAGATAAATGTCGAATACGATGATGACATGCTTTTGTATTATCAGAAATTCTTGGACGAAATGAATATCAACCATGCCGTGTTGTTCAACGATGTGGAAAACATCTGCAAGCAGATAAACTACAAGACAAGGCTTCCGAACGATGCGCTTGTAAATCCCAAAACTGGAATCTGATTTTTTAGGAGGAATATGATGAACACACTTTTTGATGAAACATTGGAACGGATTGGAGAATCCTTGCATTCCGTTGATGCCGAGACATTCAATGCCCTTTTGCGTGATTGTGAAACCGTTTTGAAAAACGGAGAGAACGTCATTGTTTCGGGGCTTGGAAAGAACGTGCCCGTCTGTGAGAAATTCGTCGGCTGCATGGTCTCGCTCGGGCTTCGCGCACAGTTCCTGCACACGAACACCGCTGTCCACGGCGACCTCGGAATGGTGCACGACGGCGACTTGGTAATTGTGCTGTCGAAAAGCGGAGAGACGCCCGAGTCAATCAATCTCGCGGAGCATCTTGCGAAGCGGAATGTAACGCTGTGGCTGCTGAGTTTTTCTGCCGAAAACACACTTGCAAAGATGATTCCGAACAAGCTGATTGCGCACCTTGAACATGAGGGCGACATGTGGAATCTTGTTCCGCACAATTCCACGACGGTCACGCTGATGATTCTTCAGGAACTTGCGATTTCGCTCGGCAAAAAGTTTGAAATACAACTTTCGGATTTCAAGAAAAACCATCCGGGCGGCGGAATTGGAAGCATATTGAAAGAGGCAAAATAAATTTTCATTTAATGAAAAAAGGAGAATTAACTATGAAAAAACAAATCTGTTTATTGTTTGTCCTAGTCGCCTTAACATGTACGGGAAGTTTTGCACAAGGGGAAGGAGAAAAGCCTGTCGTCGTCATAGCACCGTTCGAGTCGTTTGGGGCGAGAGTAAGTCAGAAACAGGCGGACATCTTGACGAGCGTGTTCATGTCTGAATATGCAAATATCGGGAAAGCAAACGTTGTTGACCGAGGCAGTTTCGACAAGATTAAGAAGGAGATTGAATTTCAGGGTTCGGACTGGTCGGATGTGAACAAGGTTGCTGAACTTGGGCGCGCCCTAAATGCAAATCATGTCGTCATTGGGCAGTTTTCCGACTTTGATTCGGAAACGCTTGTCGTAAATATTTGGATTGACGATGTGAACGGTGCGAATATTTTGGCGTCTGTCGTCAAGTATGTTTCTGATCCGATGGAAATTCTTGCGTCTGTTAGGGACATCTGTACGGAACTGACAGGCAAACTTGCAGGAAGTACGTCTGCAGTATCAAAAAAGGTTATGCCCGTAAAGCCTGCCCAGACTACAAAGAGAGGAACGAACAAGGCGTATAAAATCGGCGATGAAGGGCCAGGTGGTGGCTGGGTGTTCTATTATTCCGAGGAAGGATTTGAAGTTCACGATGGAAAGAACGGCGTAAAAGTATGCCATTACCTAGAGGTGTCGAAAAATGAACTTGGAATAATAAGATGGTGTCCCGATAAAAGTAATGTAGGATGCCGACCTATGACGGAGTACGGAGTGGGCTACGGTATGATGAACACATTCAATATTGTAATAAGCAAGCACAAAAAAACGCTGACCGCATCGGACTGTGCTGCATACGCTTGTGTCCAATACAATACGAACACGACGAATGCAGGAGAATGGTTTTTACCGAGCAGAGACGAACTTGACCTGCTGTACAAGAATTTCGGCAGGCAGATTTTGCAGGGAACAAGTACAGGATATACATATCTATGGTCTTCTTCATTGCGGAGTGGAGAAAAAGAAAATAATGGTTATCCCCTATGCCAGAGGTTCAGCGGCGGCCTTCAGTACTACAGCAATAAGCTTTATAGTTATGTTGTTCGGGCAGTCCGGGCTTTTTAGCCATTTGTCTATTTAACTATTTGAACATTCCGCGCGTAGCGCGGTTTTAAAAAATGCGTCTGCGCGGCGTTTTGCTTGCGCGGACGGGCGGGAATCGGAAATGGCTTTGTATTACGACCTGCCGGTGTTCAAGGAAACATATCGGCTGACGCTGAGGATATTCGAGTTGACGCGGGATTTTCCGCGCGAATACAAGTTCACGCTCGGACAGGACATGAAGCGCGACTGCCTCTGTCTCGTGCGGAGCATTTACCGCGCCAACAAGTGCAAGGATAAGTGCGAATATCTTGAGGCGTTCCTTGACGATTTCGAGGTGCTCAAGCTGGAAGTGCGCCTGTGCGCGGACTTGCGCATCATGAGCCTCAAGCGGCAGGCAGAACTTGCTGTCAGCATGGACAGCATTGGACGGCAGATTACGGGATGGCGGAACGCCTCCCGCGTCTGATAGCCGGAATCCTGTGCGCCACGGTGCGCGGGAGCGGGCATGGTTTTTGTGCAAAAGCGGATCGGCTGTCGGTGCTTCTGCTTTTGAAGCCCTGCATCGGATTAGAATTCGCGTCTCCGTTTCGGGAAACGCGGAAAAAGTGCCGTGTCATTGCGACCCGTTGCTGGAGTTTTTGGTCGTCGTCGCAGAACAATAATAACAATGCGTGGCACCAGAGGTTCAGCGACGGCAATCAGAACAACAACAATAAGAATAATAGTTATGTTGTTCGGGCAGTCCGGGGTTTTGCGCAGAGACAGGCAGAGGGGCGCGCGCTGCAAGCGCGCTTCTTCTGCCATTTTGGAGACTATTTTTATTGGAGAAGAAAAATGCAGTTTGACGTTCCGCTGGAAGATGTCTTTGAAGCATATTACGATTGCCGTAAACGCAAGCGCAACAAGAGCGGCGCGCTCCAGTTTGAGGTCAATCTCGAAGAGAATGTCATTTCGTTGTGGCAGAGTCTCTGCGACGGAACGTATACGCCGGAAGCATCAACGGTATTCATCGTCGAAAAGCCTGTCGTGCGCGAAGTTTTCGCCGCATCGTTCCGCGACCGCATTGTGCATCATCTTCTGTTGAAATATTTGAATCCACTGTTCGAGCGGCATTTCATCTATGACAGTTATTCATGCCGCGAGGGGAAGGGAACGCACTTTGGCATTAGACGGGCTTCTCATTTTATACGGAGTTGTTCCGAGAATGGACAGAAGCCGTGCTGGATTTTGAAGCTTGACATCCGCAGTTTTTTCATGAGCATAAATCGCAAAAGGCTGTACGAAAATCTGTCCGTGTTCATTGAGGAAAACTATCACGAAAAGAATATCGCATTTGTCAAGCATCTTTGCCGCACAGTGATTTTCAACGACCCCACCAGACACTGCATTTTCAAAAGTCCCACGCACAAATGGAACGGACTGGCGCAGGGAAAGAGCCTGTTTTCGGCAAGGGAACAGTGCGGTCTTCCGATAGGAAACTTCACGAGCCAAGTGTTCGCGAACTTTTATTTGTCATCGTTCGACCATTTCATAAAGCACGAGTGCGGCGTGCTCTATTACGGGCGATATGTTGATGATTGCATTTTCGTGCACGAATCGAAGCGGTTCTTGAAGCACATTGCGAAAGAGGCGGAACAGTTCCTTTCCGAAAATCTTCTGCTTGCATTTCATCCGGGCAAACTGTATCTCCAGCATTACCGGCATGGCGTGAGGTTTCTCGGCTGTTTCATAAAGCCGTCTCATACCGTTGTGAACAGGCGGACGCTCAGAAATTTCAGGGAAAAAGTCGCGAAGTTCAATGCGCTTGCCGTTGACCACAAGCCGGACAAACAGGAGCGGGACAGTTTCATTTCTTCAGTCAATTCATATCTTGGCTGTATGAGGCATTACAAGACGCTTCAAATGCGGATGCGGATTTTGAGCGGCATCCATTCATTTTGGTTCAAACAGCTTTCCATTTTTGGTAAGGCTGAAAAAATAATGAGGAGAAAAACATGAAACTAATCAAAACAATCAAAATGCTTGCAGTGTGCGCGGCAATCTTCGTGGCTCTGTGCGCGGCACTTTCCGCGCAGACGGTGGCAAAGAAGCCGTCCGTGGTCATAATGCCTTTTGAGACGAGCGGTGTTTCGCAGGAAGAGTATGACATTATGATGAACTTGTTTGATTCTGAATACGCGTCCTTTGATGGAGTGGAGGTTGTAGATCGTGGCTTGATTTCAGCGCTTAAGGCGGAGTTGCATTTTTCTGACTCCGACTGGACTGACAGCCGCAAGACATCTCGGCTTGGACAGGCATTGAATGTACAACAGATTGTGAAAGGACAGCTTCGGCTGTACAACGGCATTGTGTACTTCACTGTTCAGGTGCAGGATATAAATACGCTTGCCGTGCTTGCTTTGATGAGTGTGCAGACTGAAAGCCTTGTGGAGCTGTTCGGCAAGATTCCAACGCTCTGCAAAGACTTGGCGCATAAGGCTGGCGGAACGGCAAATTAGTTATTTTAGGAGAACATCATGAAACTAATCAAAACAATCGCCGTATTTGCGGCATTTTTCGTGGCTCTGTGTGCGCCGCTTTCGGCGCAGACGGCGGCAAAAAAGCCGTCCGTGGTCATAATGCCGTTTGACGCGAAGGGCGGCATGGAGCAGGATGACTGCGACATCGTTACGGCGGTGTTCGAGTCGGAGTATGTGGTCGCGGGCAACTCTACCGTGGTGAATCGGAGCACGCTTTCGAAGATTCAGGAGGAGCAAAAGTTTCAGGCTTCCGATTGGTCGAACAGCGGCAAGACCGCGCAATTGGGTGAAGCACTAAACGCCCAGCAGTTGATAAGCGGACAACTTCGACTTTACAACGGACTGATATTCTTCACCGTGCGGGTGCAGGACATCAAGACGCTCGCGCTGCTCGCCTCCGTGAGCATGAGGACGGAGGACACGATGAAGTTGCTCGATGCCATTCCCGGCATTTGCAAGGACTTGGCAGCTCAGGCGGGCAAGTCTTCAAAATAGTGCGAAACTGCCGTATGGCAGTTCATATATTTCATCATTTTTAAATTTTAAGGAGATAAAAATGAAAAAATTGGTTTTGGCAATGGCGGCTCTTTTTGCGGTCGCCGTTCTTTCGGCGCAGACGGTGGCGGTGCTCGGCTTTGACAGCGACAGCATCTGCCTTGACAGCAGGACTGGCACGATGAGCGACTTGCTCACCGACGAACTTGTCGGGATTTCCAGCATCTCGGTTCTCGAGCGCAAGCAGATCGACAAGATTCTTGAGGAAATGAATTTCCAAGCCGCGGGCTACACGGAAGCGGAGTCGGCGAAGACAATCGGCAAAATGCTCAACGCCGACTGCATCATCACGGGCAGTACGTCCATGCTCGGCGACAAGCTTGTCGTGACTGCGCGCACCATCGACGTGGAGACGGCGAAAATCCTTTGCTCCGCGAAGATGTCCGTTTCGTCATGGAGCGAGTTCAATCGCCGATTGCCCGAGTTCGCCGCGAACTGTGTGAAGAATCTTCCTTCAAAAAACTATTTCGCTGGCACATGGGAAGGCGGCTTCACGACCGGCAACGGGGACGATTTCTACACAATCACATTCGGCGAGAGGAACCGATGTTCCGTGACGCTTTCCACCACGAACGCGTTCGGCGACAGCGAGGAACTTTCGGGTAGCGGCTCGTATTCGTATGACAAGGGCATTTTGCGCGTTGACGCTCGGCTTTCCACCGACTTGGGCGCGGCGCGGAAAATCAGCTGGCGGAGCGTCTACAGTTTTGGCGACGGCTATGACAGTTTCAGCATCCTTGTAAAGCCCGAAAACGGCAAGCAGGTGCGTGCGACGTTCGCGAAAACGGAATAGGCTTGCTTTTTTTTGCATACGGGCGGAGGATGTCACTTTCGGGCGCGCGTTCTCCGTCATCTTCGCACCTTGACTAGAATATCTATTGCATTGAAAAAAAATAGATTGTCGGGGCAAGTCCGACAATGACACGAACTTGCCCGACAATAAATCGCAAGTTAAGGTCGGTCATTGCGAGCCGCATTTGGCGGCGAAGCAATCTACAATCTGCGTGGATTGCTTCACCCCTGCGGGGTTCGCAATGACGCAACTTCGCCCGACAATGCGCCCGACAATGACGCAACTTCGTCCGAGAATGACGCGGTGTCTTTTCCCGCTGTGAAATCCCGTCTCGCATTCGCCGTCGCATTTTGTCGCAGTGTTACTCACTGCTTCCGAGTTTTCCTGCGGAAAACTCGCTGTGGCGTTGGGCGCAGGCTTTGCGACCTTGAACGAAAATTTACGCTTCCGCTGGTGTACCTTCTGCATTGGCTCGCTTCCGCACGGGGGTTCAAAAAAAACTCGCGCTCGCTCGCCTGTAATATCGCGTTTCCCATCCGCATTTTCGGCTTTCCTCTTGAAAAAAACACGGAAAATTGATAAAATCTTCTTCATTAACGCAAAAGAAATCACAAAAATGTATATATTAATGGGTGGAGGCATTTTATGGCAGAAAAGAAAGACGCGGCGGCTCCGACGGAAAAACTTCAGGCTTTGGAGGCCGCCCGCTTGCAGATTGAAAAGCAGTTCGGGCAAGGCTCGCTGATGAAATTGGGCGCGCATACGGATGTGGCGAAAATCGACGTGATTCCTTCAGGCTCGATTTTGCTCGACGAGGCTTTGGGAATCGGCGGATATCCTCGCGGGCGCATCATCGAAATGTACGGTCCTGAAAGTTCGGGAAAGACCACGCTCGCTTTGCACGCGGTGGCGGAGGCGCAGAAACTCGGCGGCATCGCGGCGTTCATCGACGCGGAACACGCTCTTGACCCTATTTATGCGAAGAATCTCGGCGTGAACATCGACGAACTTTGGGTGAGCCAGCCTGACACGGGCGAGCAGGCTTTGGAAATCTGCGAAAACCTCGTCCGCTCGGGCGCGGTGGACATAATCGTAATTGACTCGGTGGCCGCCCTCACTCCGCAAAAGGAAATTGAAGGCGAAATGGGCGACGCAGTTATGGGAATGCAGGCGCGCCTCATGAGCCAGGCTTTGCGGAAGCTTACCGCCATCGTCGGCAAGAGCAAATGCACCGTGATTTTCATAAACCAAATCCGCATGAAAATCGGCGTGATGTTTGGCAATCCTGAAACCACCACGGGCGGAAACGCGCTCAAATTCTATTCTTCGGTGCGGCTTGAAATCCGCCGTATCGAGACGATTGATGGCAAGGGCGACGACGAGGCCATCGGAAACCGTGTCCGCGTGAAAATCGTCAAGAACAAAGTCGCGCCGCCGTTCCGAAAAATCGAACTTGACATTTATTTCGGCAAGGGAATATCGAGCGCGGCGAGCCTTTTGGACAGCGCGGTGAAGCACGGACTCATCGACAAGCGCGGCGCATGGTATACGCGCGGCGATGAGAAAGTGGGGCAGGGCAAGGAAAACGCCGTCTCGTTCATCGAAAAGAATCCCGACTACAAATTGGAATTGGAACATTCGTTGCGCGAAATGGTTTTCCCGGGACAGATTCTGCGCAACAAGGAAGGCGAAGTCGTGACCGAAGAGCAAATCAAAAAGTACGAAGCCGAAATGCGCGCGAAAGGCGTGGGCACTGGCGGACTTGTCACGGACGCGACTCCGAGCGAAAAAACGTCGCCTGCCACTCCTGCAAAGGCATCTGCCGCTGACAAGCCCTCGGCTTCCGCAGGAAAGGCTTCTGCCTCGGCAGCTTCGAAGCCCGCCGCCAAAAAGGAAGTCCCCGGCGACTTGTTCTAAATGCAGATTGTCGGGTCGCTACGCGACCACGAGTTTCGCTTTGCGAAACTCGCACAATTGGGTTGATAACAAGGGGTGTGCGCATGGCAATGACAGGTTTGTGTGCAAGTTTTCGCGTGCGAGCTTTTTGGCGAGCAAGCGGAAACTTGGTAGCAGGACTGCGAAGCAGGCTTGCGTAATATGACGGCGGTCGCGCTTGGACTTGGCTCTAACAAAACATTCTCAAACTTGCGTCCGCAAGAGATTCTCGGAGGCGCGGTTTTCGAACTTTCGAAAATCTTTCGAGGCGTTGAAATCTCTTCGGTCTACCGCACCAAGGCGATGTATGTTTCCGATCAGGATGACTTCTACAATATGGCTTTGGTCGGATTTTTGGATGAAGGCATCACCGCCCGCGCCTTGCTCGAAAGGACACAGGCAATTGAGGCGGCGTTTGGGCGCGACCGCGAAAAGGAAATCCGCTTTGGGCCGCGCTCGCTCGACATTGACATCGAGCTTTTCGGGGAAAAGGAAATCCTCGAAAGCGATTTGCAGATTCCGCATCCGCGCCTGAAAGAGCGGGCGTTCGTCCTCGTTCCGCTGTTGGAAGTCATGGACAAACTCGACAAAGCGCAATTCGTAAATCAAGGCGCAAGCCTTTCCTTGAATGAAAGTCAAATAGTTTCTTCTAATGCAATAGCGCATAGCGCAAATGCACAAACCGCGCGAGCGGTGGGCTCAATAATTTCCACTAATGCAACGACACGAAGTGTCGATGCAAAAGCCTCGCGAGAGGCGGTTTCAATAATTTCTTCTAATGCAACGGCGTGCAACGCCGATAATATAAACGGAAAAATCTTTTGCTTTTCTCGCGATGAACTTTCTGCCGCGCTTTCTTCTTTGGGCGAAAGCGGCGTGGAAGAAATCATTCGGGCGCAGGATTTTTTACCGCTTATAAAATCGAGGCTGCAAAATGGAACAAGTTCAGGATAGGGCGCAAGTCGCGCAGGAAAACCCCGTTGTCAGGAAGACGAAAAGTTATTCTGCCGGAAAATTCGAAGGTCCGCTCGACTTGCTTTGGACGCTGATTCGCGACAGCAAAATCAACATCTACGACATTCCCATCGCGCAGATTACCGACCAATATTTGGACTATCTCGACAATCTCGTGGACACGGACTTGACCGACCTTTCCGAATTCTACAGCTGGGCGGCGAAACTCGTCTACATAAAAAGCCGAATGCTCTTGCCGGTGGAAGTCGCGTACGATGACGACGACATCGAAGACCCGCGCCAGGAACTGGTGGATCATCTCATCGAATACCAGAAATTCAAGCGGCTTTCGGAACTGATGGAAGAGCAGGAGGACGACTCCGACTATGTTTTCGAGCGCAAGAAAATCCAGCGAATGCTTCCGTTCGATGACGCGGAGTCGCAATGGGAGCGCGTGGACACTTGGGAACTTTTGCAGCAGATGCAGAAAACCTTCCGCAACATGGTGAGCAAATATTCCAACGAGAAAATCCTCAATATGTACGAGGAAGTTTCGGTGAACGAAAAAATCACGCTGATGAACGAAAAACTTGAGGAAAATGGCGAATGCATGTTCACGGATTTGATTACTAGGCGTGGAAACAAGATGGACATCGTGTGCGCGTTCATGGCGATTCTGGAAGCGGTGAAATTCAAGATGGCGATGATTTACCAAAGCCGACTTTTCGGCGACATAAAGATTTGCAAATATAAAAACGAAGGCGAAAAGGTGGTGGCGTGATTATGGCGGCAGAAGTTTCTTTTGAATCCGAGGCGGCGTTGGTGGAGGCGATTTTGTTTTTGGAAAGCGAGCCGCTTGCCGAAAACAAAATCGCGAACATTTCGGAGCTTTCCGAGGAGGTCGTGAAAAAATGCCTCGAGGTCTTGCGGGAAAAATATTCGGAAAAAAATTCAGGACTTGAACTCGTGTTGATTGCCGGCGGCTGGGCGCTCACTCCGAAAAAGAAAATTTGGAGCGTGCTCAAGGAACGCTACGGAAGCAAGAGCGAAGGGCGGCTTTCGCGCTCGGCGATGGAGACGCTTTCAATCATCGCGTACAGCCAGCCGATTACGCGCGCCGAAATCGAGGAAATTCGCGGCGTGAGCGCGGACAATATGATTCGGATTTTGGGCGAGCGCAATCTGATAAAGGAAGTGGGAAAAAAGGACGTGCCGGGAAAGCCCGTACAGTTCGGGACGACGAAGGAGTTCCTGAAATTTTTCCGCTTGAATTCCATCGCGGATTTGCCGCGCCTCGACGAAGAGGAAGCCGAGAGGTTCGAACTTGCGCGATAGAAATTTTTCAGGAAAATCGAATTCACGGAATTTTGCGGAAGGAAATTCAAGGAATTCATCTTCACGCGAATTCCGAAATTCGGCGAATTCAAATTTTCGCGTTTCGCAAAATTCTCAAAACGAAAATCCTTTCAGGGCGGAAGAACGCTTGCAGGCGTTCTTGGCGCATGCCGGAATCGCGAGCCGCCGCGCTTCGGAAAAAATAATTTTGGACGGTCGCGTCACTGTGAACGGCGAGACTGTCACCGCGCTCGGAACGAAAGTCGGAAGGGGCGACAAGGTTTGCGTTGACGGCGTTTTGGTTTCCGCTTCGGAGGAAAAACGCTATGTCCTCCTCAACAAGCCGCAGGGCTATGTCTGTTCGATGAGCGACGAAAAGGGCAGACCCACCGCCGCCGACTTGATTCGTCGAAAATACAGCGAGCGGCTCTACAATGTCGGCAGGCTCGACATGTATTCCGCCGGTCTTATAATCTTTACGAACGACGGCGACTTCGCCAGGACGGTTTCGCATCCCTCGGCGCAAATCGAAAAAGAATACATCGTGGACACGAGCCTTCCGATTCCGCGAGGGCTTTGCGAAGACTTCGTTCACGGCGTGAGAATCGACAATGTTTTCTACAAGGCGGTGAGCGCGCGCGAACTCAATTCGCACAGGATGGCGGTCGTCCTCACCGAAGGCAAGAACCGCGAAATCCGCCGCATTTTCGAGGCCGCTGAAATCGGCATAAGGCGGCTTACGCGCGTGCGCATCGGCAACCTGAACATCAACGAGATGGACATCGGCGAAATGCGCGAACTGTACGAATACGAAGTGCGCGAACTTTTGGCGCTCGCGAAGCACAAGGAACTGTAGGGGGCAGTCGCCCCCTCGCTCGCACTGCGTTGCTCGCTACCCCCACTGCGGGGAGCATCCCCGCAACGCCCCCTGCTTCGGACAAAAAAAACATTTCGTCTAAAAGCAAAGCGGACTCGCCCGCTTTGCTGACGACTTTTTCTTTGCTCGCGTAGAGGCTAGTCGTCTACTTCGATGAAATTATTACCACTGAATTTGCAAGGATAATTCTTGCCGTCGAAAGTCACAATCACTGTTTCATTCGCGATGTCTTCGGTGTAAGAGCCGGTTTTCGTTTCTTCGGAATCCTCTTTTTCAAAAGTAATGCTATTGCCTGTGCCGAATTCACCATACCAATATTCGCTTTCGTTGTTACTGTACCTATTTAATTGAACTCTGCCTTGATCAATATAAATGTGTATTTTAGAGTCAGAGTCATAATAACATTCAGATTGAAGCAGGTTCTTTACGCCGGTGAATTTTTCGGTGAGTACCATTTTGTCGTCTTCGTCAAAGTCATAACCGTAAGTCACTTTTGCTCCGAAGAGTTCTTTGGACCACTTGAGAGAATATTCTTTCCACTCTTTGAAGTACTCGTCAAAGTTCTTGTGGCCGTATTTTTCAAGCATCTTTTTTTCATAATCTTCATAGCTTTCACAATTAGGATAGTCCTCCTCGAACCAATCTTTGTCTTTATTTTCTTCATATTCTTCTTTTTCCCATTTTCTCAATTCATCTATGGTGAGTTTGGAAAGGAATTGGTTATAATTCAGCATAGTGTCATCGTCATAAGGTATTTTTTCCACTGCCATATAGATTTTTTGATTTTCTGTGTTCCATGTGTATTTGAATACATATAAATCCCCATAATCGTGGTATTCCGCAGTGCCATCAGTGTTCATGACAAGAAAGATGTTGGTGCTTATGTATATTTCTTTGTCTGTGCCGCTTTCGTTCGTGTGAAAAGAAGCCAATTTGGTTTCGGCTTTTATGGGATTGTCGCCGACTGTGGCAGGAAGGGTAGGGCTTGGCGAGCCGCCGTCAGAGTCGCTGTTGTTAGAGCAGGATGCCGCGATGAGAGAAAATGCGAGGAGCGCGAGTGCCGCTACCCCCCCCTATACACCTGAATGCCGTTTTCGTGAACTTTTTCATTAAGTTCCTCCTTGAAAAAAAGTCAAGAGCAAAATTACAATTTTGCGATTGGCTTTTTAAGCTTCTTCGTAATGAAATGAGAAGAAGCAGTAGATATGCAAGTTTCCAACGGAAACTTGTCATGATAAAAGTGCCGCGCCATTTGTGCGCTGCTTTTTTCATGACTCCTTGATAAAATTTAATGCGAAATAATTCGCACATTTTTTCTATCTTATCATGCGAATGCCCGCGTGTCAAGCACCAAAAAGAATTTAAAAAAAAGCGAAATTTTTAAAAAAAGAATTTGACAAAAAAACAAAGGTGGTTTATAATTTAAACAATAATATAATTTAGGAGGCCTAAAATGGCTAAGGTTGAACTCAAGGGGATTGGAAAAATCTACGACGGCAATGTCCGCGCGGTGTCCAATCAGAACATCACGGTTGAAGACAAGGAATTCTGCGTATTCGTAGGACCTTCAGGATGCGGAAAGTCTACGACGCTTCGCATGGTCGCCGGTTTGGAAGACATTTCCGAAGGAAAGCTTTTCATCGACGGAAAGGAAATGAACAACGTTCCGCCGAAAGATCGCGACATCGCGATGGTTTTCCAGAACTACGCTTTGTATCCGCACATGAGCGTCTACGACAACATGGCGTTCGGACTCAAGATTCGCAAGATGGACAAAAAGGAAATCGACCGCCGCGTTCAGGAAGCCGCAAAGCAGCTTGACTTGGTGCAGTATCTCAACCGCAAGCCGAAGGCTCTTTCGGGCGGTCAGCGACAGCGTGTCGCCGTAGGTCGCGCGATTGTCCGCAATCCGAAAGTATTCCTTTTCGACGAGCCGCTTTCTAACCTTGACGCGAAGCTTCGCGTTACGATGCGCGCGGAAATCGCCGCCTTGCACAACCGCTTGCAGGCTACGATGATTTATGTTACTCACGACCAGATTGAGGCGATGACACTCGGCGACAAAATCGTCGTAATGAAGGACGGCGTCGTCCAGCAGATTGGCGCGCCGCTGTATCTCTACAACAATCCGATCAATAAATTCGTCGCGGGCTTCATCGGAACTCCCCCGATGAACTTCCTGATGGTGAAGGTTTTGGAAAAGGGCGGAAAAATTGTCGTGGACGAAGGCTCGTTCTCCATCGTTCCGACCGAAGAGCAGCAGAAGCGTCTCAAGGCTTATGTCGGAAAGGACGTTTACTTCGGAATTCGCCCGGAAGACATCGTTTACTCTGACAAGGCCGGCGAAAACGCGATGCAGATGAAGATTGTGAACAAAGAGCCTCTCGGCGCGGAGACACACCTTTATCTCAACACGAACAAAGGACAGAACCTCATTGCGAAGACTACCGCCACCGCGCAATTCCGCTTGGGCGAGACAATCACTCTCATCCCCAACATGGAAAAGGCGAAATTCTTCTCTACGGAAGATGGCGAAGCCAACATCATTGAGGACATCAAAAAGGAATGGTAGTCTGAATATTGAGCCAAAGGGTCGGGCTTCGTGCTCCGCCTTTGGCTTTAAGTATTCGATGCTATATGAAGGCCGGCAAATGGGCAAACCATTGTCGGCTTTTTGCGTAATCTTTCTCGTTGCGACGCAAGAGTGCGATTTGCCAGCGGGTTTCGCTGTGCGGAGTTCGCGTTGCTTTTTCGCGATCATTTGTGTTGCCTTGTTTTTTATTTTTTTCTCGGGCGGTTTTCGCCTTCAAAGCCATGTGGCTAGGGCTGTGTTTGGCTTGCGTGCGACAGGTTTGTATTTTCGTCCGCTACGCTACCGAAAACCGTCAAAACTCGCATCGCTTTTAAAGCCATTCGACTTTGGTCCTATATGGCTTGACTTTTTTTCGCTTTTTTCATAAAATTTATCTCCTTATGGAAAACAATTCAAAAAACGATACAATTCAAAAAAAATCAGGTCAAGGCGAAAACAAGATGGGCACGATGAGCGTGGGGCGGCTTTTGATTTCGATGTCCGTGCCTATGATGCTCAGCATGCTCGTGCAGGCTTTGTACAATATTGTGGACAGCATTTTTGTCTCGCGGATTAGCGAGGGCGCGCTCACTGCGGTTTCGCTTGCGTTTCCTTTCCAGACGCTGATGATTGCGGTCGGCGGTGGAACTGCCGTCGGCATAAACGCACTTCTTTCGATGCGGCTTGGGCAGAAGAACCAGGATGCGGTGAACAAGACTGCCGTGAACGGGATTTTTCTCGCGCTTTGCGAGTACGCGCTTTTCGTGGTCGTGTGTTTGATTTGCGTTGACCCGTATTTGAAAAGCCAGACGCGAAATCCGCTTATCATTGAGTACGGGCGGACATATTTGAGCATTTGCATGATGTGCGGGTTCGGGCTTTTTTTCGAATTCACGCTTGACCGTCTCTTGCAGTCGACGGGACGGACTTTCTATGCGATGCTGACGCAATTGACCGGCGCGATAACGAACATCATTTTTGACCCGATTTTGATTTTCGGGCTTGGACCTTTTCCGGAGATGGGAATCGCGGGCGCGGCGGTGGCTACGGTCGCGGGGCAGATTTTGGGCGCGCTCGCTTCGATTTATTTCAATTTGAGGCGGAATGTGGAAATTCAATTTCGCTTCAAGGGATTTCGTCCTGACCCAATCATTATCGGACAGATTTACAAGGTGGGGCTTCCTTCAATTGTGCTGCAGGCCGTCGGCTCGGTCACGACTTACGGAATGAATTTGATTTTTGGCACGTTCAAGGATATTGCCGACACCGCAATCGCGGTATACGGAGCGTATTTCAAGCTGAACAGTTTCATCTTCATGCCTGTGTTCGGGCTGAACAACGGAATGGTGCCGATTGTCGCGTACAATTACGGGGCGAGAAATCCCAAGCGCATAACGAAAACCATAGGGTTGGGCGTGTTGTGCGCGTTTTGCATCATGAGCTTTGGAATGATTTTGTTTGAGACTGTTCCCGCTGCCTTGTTCTCGCTTTTCGACGCTTCGGAGCAAATGCTCTCAATCGGCGTTCCCGCGCTCAGGCTTATCGCGCCGAGCTTTTTGGGGGCGGCGGTTTGCATTGTGCTTAGCTCGGCTTTCCAGGCTTTGGGCGATGCCGTCTATTCGATGATAGTTTCCATCGCGCGACAGCTTATCTTGCTTCTTCCGAGCGCGTACCTTCTTTCGCTTTCGGGCGTGATTTACAATGTCTGGTGGTGCTTCGACATCGCGGAAGTGCTTTCGTTCGTGCTCTCGCTGTTTTTCTTCGCGCGGACATACAGGAAAAAAATCAAGCCGCTTTCGCAAAAGGCTTGATGCGCAGGACGCGGATTTTTTATGTCTGCGTCCCTTTTTTTATCCGCGCTTATCTGTGTCTAATTATCATTGCAAGTCTTCAAGGCTGTACAACTTTCCGCGCGAAAGCCTTCCGGTCTTGAGCGCGTCATCCAGGCTTTTCAGCGCGCGTACTGCTCCCATCGCGAAACCTTCGCGGCTTCGCGCGGTGTGGCGGATTTCAATCGTGTCGGCAGGTCCGTCGAAAATCACGCTGTGAGTGCCGGGAACGCTCCCGCATCTTGTGGACGAAACATGCAGCGCGTTTTTATTTGGTCGCTCGTGGAACGCGTCCGTCTCGATTTCCGTCTTTTTGGAAGTGTTCGCCAAAATCCGCCGCGCGATTTCCAAAGCCGTTCCGCTCGGACTGTCGGCTTTTTGGTTGTGATGCATTTCCCAAGTGGCGATGTCGTATTCGGAAAACGGCTCGAGGATTTTCACGGCTTCCTCGACGATTCGGAAAAACATATTCACGCCGGTGGAAAAATTCGACGAGCGCAAAACCGTGCCGCCAGTCTTTGCCGCCAAATCCGCGATTTCATTTTCACTTTTAGCCCAGCCGGTCGTTCCCACGACAAGCGGAATGCCAAGCGGAACGAGCGCGCGAAGGTTTTCCATGACGACGGCGGGATTCGTGAATTCGATGATTCCGTCCGCGCCGCTTCCTTTTACCGCGCGCGTCAAGTCGTCGGCGTTTGCGTTTTTCACATCCGCGTCATCGGCGAAAGGGTCTATCGTGACGACGACTTCGTTTCCCAAATTTTCGGCGGCACTTTTGAGCAAGTGCCCCATCTTTCCAAAACCAACCAAAGCGATTTTCATTTTCCTTACCTCACTTGAAAAAACAATTTCTATTTTTCAAAAAATTCCGCGTGGAGCGTCCGCACGGCTGTGTCGCACTGCTCGTCGTCCACGACTATGCTCACGTTTACTTTGCTCGCGCCCTGCGAAATCATCTGCGCGTTGATTCCGGCCTGAGAAAGCGATGAAAGCCCGCGCGAAAGGATTACGCTCGCTTTCGACGAGTCGCAGATTATGCTGACGATTGACTTGCCGCCTCGGAGGGCGACCTGCGCCACGCGCGAAATATCTTCCACAAGTCCGCTCAAGTCCGCCTTCGTGTTTACGGTAAGCGAAACCGAAACTTCCGATGTGGCAATCAAATCCACCGAAACATTCCATTTTAAAAACTGGTTGAAAATGTGCGCCAAAAATCCCGCCGCGCCGAGCATTCCCGCGCTCACGATGTCGATGAGCGTGACATGCTTTACCGAAGTTATGGCGCAGACTTCCGCGCGTTCGGACGAATGTTCCTTTACGATAATCGAGCCTTCGCTTTTTATGTTGTAGGAATTTTTCACGCGGACAGGAACGCCGCTTTTCAGGCAAGGCTGCATCGAGCGCGGATGCAAGACCTGCGCGCCGAACATCGCAAGTTCCTGCGCCTCTTCGTACGTCACTTCAGGAACGGTTCGTGCCGCCGGGCAAAGCCTCGGATCTGCGCTCATGATTCCGTCCACGTCCTTCCAAGTCTGGATTTCCTTTGCGCCCAAAGTCGCGCCGATTATCGTCGCGCTCAAGTCCGAGCCGCCGCGACCGAGAGTCGTGATTTCGCCTTTTTTGTCTTTTGCGATGAAGCCCGTGACAATCGGAATTTCGTTTGTCGCGCCGTCGCGGTATGATTTCAAAGCCTGAGGAATTGTCTGCCACACTTCGTCCAAAAGTTCCGCTTTCGTGAAATTGCTGTCGCTCGCGATTCCGACATCCCACGCGTCGTAGAACGCCGCGCCGATTCCAAGCGTTTTCAAATACGCCGCCATAATCCGAACGCTCATCCGTTCTCCGAACGAAACAAGATAGTCGCGCGTCCGCTTTGTCAATTCCCTTATCATCGAAATGCCCGTGAGAAGCTGCTTCAATTCCGAAAGCAATTTTTCCACGCATGCGAATTCAATTCCCAATTCCTGCGCGGTCTCGCGGTGAAGATTTTCTATTTCGCCGATTTCGATTTTTCCGCCCAAAGCGCAATCCGCCGCGTCAAGCAAAAAGTCAGTCGTGTCGCCCATCGCGGAAAGTACGACCACAGGACGCTCGTTTTCGTAAGCGCGGATGATTTCCGCCACGCGCCGGATTCTCTCCGCGTTCGCCACGGAAGAGCCGCCGAATTTCATAACTATCATAATTGTATGATAGCGGAAATTTCTTTTTTGTGCAATGCGGATTTATCGGAAAGTCGGTGGAAAAGCAAGATTGCCGACGCTTTTGCAACATCAGATAAAGCAAAGTTTTCATTGCCCAATTTTTTTTCAAAAAAAAGAGTAGTATAAATTGACATACTAAAATTGTTTTTATTACACTTTTCTTATTATGAAAAACATAATCAAAATCAATAAGCCGCAATCGTTTTTAAAAACGGTTCTGCAAATCGCGATACCTGTTTCCCTTCAGGCGCTCATCGCGAATTCGCTTGGAATGATTGACCAAATTATGATTGGTCAGCTCGGAGAAGTGTGCGTCACGGCAGTAAGTTTGGGCGGAAGACCGTGCTTTATCCTCATCTATGCGCTCGGCGGAATTTGCGCGGCAACATCGATTTTTGCAAGCCAAGCCGAAGGAAGCGGAGACCGCACAAAACATGCACAAATTATGAAAGCCGCGATGACGGGATGCTTTTTTTGTGTCGTGCCGTTTTTTATCCTGTCATTTTTCTTTCCGTCATTTACATTAAAAATTTTTACTTCTGATTCAGAAGTGATTCAAAAAGGTTCTGTGTACTTGCAAATTGTTTCAATAAGCTATTTTGCGGAAATTGTTTTACTGTCTGCATCGGCAATCCTTCGTGCGACGGGAAATGCGAAAGTGCCACTTGTTACAGGATTCATTTCTGTTGCGACAAACACCGCCTTGAATGCAATTTTCATTTTCGGGCTTTTTGGATTTCCTGCAATGAAAGAGCGTGGAGCGGCATACGCCACGGTGATTGCCCGTTTTTTGGAGGCGGCGATTTTAATGTTCTTTATGCTGGTGAAAAGACATCCCGCTTCAATCACAAAGGCGCTTGGCGCAAAATGCGAAAAATCGTTTTACAAGGATTTTTTCATAGTTGCCCTCCCCGCAATTGGAAACGAACTTTTGTGGGCAGTCGGCGATGCATCGTATTCCGCAATATACGGGCATTTGGGAACATTTTCGCTTGCCGCAATGACACTCACCTTTCCCGTGCAGGGGCTTTCGGTCGGCTTTTTCTCAGGGCTTTCCGCATCAGCGGCAATTATCATGGGTAACAATCTTGGGGCGGCTCAATTTGAGGACGCGTATAAAAACTCCTGGCGTATCATAAAATATCCCATCGTGGGTTGTGTTGGTATGGCGGCATTGTTATGCTTTGCAAGCGGTTTTTATGTCAATCTCTACGAAGTTGACGATGCGGTGAAAATTGCCACTCGTCACCTACTCTTGATTTTTTCAGCATATCTTCCAATAAAAGTTTTGAACATGGTCGTGGGAAGCGGAATCATCCGAAGTGGCGGCGAAACAAAATACACGCTCTTTTTAGATGTCATCGGCACATACGCGATGGGGCTTCCCCTCGCCCTGCTCTCTGCATTCGTGCTGAAACTGCCTGTGCAAGCGGTCTATGCGATTTTATCAGTGGAAGAAATATGGAGGCTTGTCATGGGCATACGCCGCGTGCAAAGCAAAAAATGGATTAAACAGGTTTACAAAGAATAGTAGCATAAATTGACATACTAAAACACTTCATATATCATAGAAATAAAAAATTGTAGATTGCTTCACCCCTATGGGGTTCGCAATGACCACACTGTCATTGCGAAGTTGTTTTTTCAACAATTCAAAAGTTGAAACTTTTTTCATTGGTGAAAAATTATGAGCGAAGAACTTATTTTAAATTTGCAGAATCTGGGTTTTTCAAAATTGGAGGCGGAAGTGTATGTGTCGCTTGTGCAAGGAAAAAGCATGAGCGGCTATGCGATTGCAAAAGTTTTGAACAAGACTCGTCCCGCAGTGTACAATGCATTGGACAACCTGCTTGAAAAAGGGTTTGTGAATTTTGTTCAGGGAAAAAAGTGCACGGAATATGTTGCGGTGGAGCCGGAACTTTTGCTTTCGGACATTTCTCGAAAAGTGACTGGAGCGGCGGCAGAAGCAAAAAAATCCTTCAAAGAATTGGAAGCAAAAAAAGTCGCCCCTCGTTTTGAAAACATCGAGGGAAAATCAAATTTGATTGCGACGGCAAATAGAATCATTATGAGCGCGCGCAAAGAAATCATCGTCACTTCCTCAATGTCGCTTGAACCATTCTACGATTCGCTAAAGGAAGCCGCCCGACGAAAAGTTCGCATCATTTTGTTCAGCTGGCAAAACCTTGACACATTCGACTTGCCAATAGAATTGTATTCCAATTTTGAAGGCACGGATTTTTGCAGCGAAGAGCGTTTGTTTTTGGTCGCGGACTTGAAGCGGTGCGTCATCGGAAGCAACGACACATCGGCTTTTATCCCGCATAAAAAAATCACGAAAAAACTTCCCACAGGCGAAAAAGACTTTTTGGGAATGACAAGCACAAACCGCCTTTTGGTGAACATGGTCACGGAGCACATTCACTTTGACATTTACCTGAACAAACTCAAGCGAAAGCGAAGGGTGCTTTTCACTGATGACATTCGGCTTCACTCGCTGATGGAACAAGGAACATAAATTTTTCAAAACGCATCAAACAAAAAAGCAGCGCACTTTTTGTCCATCCCCCGCATCGTGAAACTCTGGCAGTTTGGAAAAACAGTTTTGTTGTGCCATCGGGCATCTGTGCGCGAATGGACAGGCGTTTTCCTTTTGCAAAGTCGTCTTCACTTCGAGTGACGATTTTTCTTCTTTGCCTTCTTTTGTCGCGCCGGCGAAAAGCAGTTTCGTGTACGGATGCTTTGCCGTCTTGAACAAATCCTGCGCGGGCGCTTGCTCCACCACCACGCCTCGGTACATCACCGCTATCGTGTCGCAAAACCAGCAGGCGACGCGCAAGTCGTGCGTGATGAAAACGAAACTCAAATTGTTCTTTTGGCGCAAATCGCAAAGCAAGTTTAAAATCTGTCCTTGAATCGAGACGTCGAGCGCGCTCACGACTTCGTCGCAAATCAAAACTTCCGGATTCATTATAAGGGCGCGCGCTATAGAAATACGCTGGCGTTGTCCGCCCGAAAATTCCTGAGGTCGTCTGTACAAATCATTTTCGGAAAGCCCGACTTCCTGAATCGTCTTTGAAGCGAGCGCGAAAATTTCGTCTTTTGAAATTTGTTTTTTCCCAAACCTAAAAGCGTCGGTCAAAATCGAAAGTACGCTCATTCGCGGATTGAGCGTACGGGACGGGTCTTGGAAAATGTATTTTACTTTTTGCCTGTAGTGCTTGAGACGCGCTTTTGAAAAAGTTCCGATTTCCTCGCCGCCGATTTTTCCGTCGTCCTGCGCATCGCCGCCAAAATACAAAATCTCTCCGCTGGTCGCCTCGTACATTCTCACGAGCAGTCGAGCAGTCGTGGTTTTTCCGCAGCCCGATTCGCCTACCAAGCCCAAAGTTTTGCCGCGAGCCAAGTCGAACGAAACATCGTTCACGGCATAAACGCTTTGACTTTTTTTTGCAAAAAATCCCGCCTCAAGCGAAAAACTTTTGTAAAGATTGCGCGCGGAAAGAATTATGTTTTTTTCAGAATTCATGTTTCTTTTTCCTTATAACAAAAATAATTTTCCGCATCGCATTCACCTTTCGCGAAAGAGCAGCGCGGCGCAAAAGGACAGCCGGAAGGCGGATTTTTTGGATCTACGATTTTTCCCGAAATCGAAGCGAGCGACGAGTTCGTGTAATGTCGTCCGAACTTTGGAGAAGAGGCGAGCAAGACCTGCGTGTACGGATTTTTCGGCGCGTCGCAGATTTCTTTCGCGCTTGCGCTTTCCATGATTTTTCCGCCGTACATTACGATGATTCTGTCCGAAATCGCCGCCACCAAATCGATGTCATGCGAAATGAAAATTATCGAAAGATTTTTCCTTTTACGCAAATCCAAAAGTAGCGCGACAATCTGCGCTTGAATCGTAACATCGAGCGCGGTGGTCGGCTCGTCGGCAATCAAAAGCTCGCAGCCCTGCGCAAGCGCGAGCGCGATTCCGATTCGCTGCAATTGTCCGCCCGAGAATTGGTGCGGATAATTTTGCAGACGGCTTTTCGGATCCGGCAAGCCGACTTCATCCAAAATTTTCACTGCCCGCTCGTCGGAATCCGCGCGGGAAATCTTCGGCTCAAGATTTCTGTAAAGCTCGAAAAAAACATTTCCGATATTTTGAAGCGGATCAAAGGAACGTCCTGGCTCTTGCAAGATCAGAGCGATTCTTTTTCCACGATAGGGGCGCAGTTCGTCTTGTGAAAGCGACGTAAGTTCTGCGCTGTCGAAAAATATCTTGCCGCGAAGCGACGCGTTGGCGGGAAGCAAGCCGGGAATCGCAGTCGTGCTCACCGACTTTCCGCTGCCTGATTCTCCGACAATTCCCAAAATCTCGCCGCGCATCACTTTATATGAAATGCCGCGCACCGCGTGAATCATGGAAGGTTGCGAGCCTTGCGCCGGAGAAAAACTTTCAAAGTCCACGAAAAGATTTTTTATTTCAAGGAGCGCGCTATCGTTTTCGTGATCCGAATGTTTTTTTGAAAGCGATTTTTCTGTATACCCATACCCTGTAGGGGTATCGCCACGAACATCCTCCGCTTCGGCTTTTTCACTTTTTCCTGAAACGCTCTTCTTTTTCCAAGTCTTGAAAACCGCGTGATACGGATCGAAATAATCTCGAAGCGCGTCGCCAAAGAAATTGAAGGCGAGCGTGACAAAAAGCAAAAGCCACACCGGATGCAAAAGCCACGGATATCGGCGCAAATTGCTCAGCGTGGAAATCTCGCGGTTTATCATCGAACCCCAGCTTACGGAAGGATCGGCGATGCCCAAACCCAAATACGAAAGCGTCGTTTCGCTCATGATGAAGCCGGGAATGGAAAGCGCGGTGCTCACGATGAGAAGGCTTGAAATCTGCGGGATGATATATTTGAAAATAATCGCGAGGGAAGGAATGCTTTCGAGCGAAGCGTTCAAAACAAATTCCTCTCGCTTTATCGAATGAACCATTCCGCGAATAGTGCGCGCGCTTCCAGGCCAGCCGACCAAAGAAAGAATGAGCGTGATTATCATATACGCGCTTCCGCTGTCCAATTTTGAATTCAAAAGCGAACGCAAAAACAAAATCAAATACAGCGAAGGAATCAGCATGAAAAATTCTGCGAAACGCATTATCGCCCAATCTGCCTTGCCGCCATAAAAGCCAGCGAAGCCGCCGAAAATTATCGCGAGCAAAAGCGACACCGCGCTCGCGACAAATCCAATCGTAAGCGAAATGCGGCTTCCATAAACCATGCGACTGAATACGTCACGCCCCAAATTGTCCGCGCCAAAAAGATAGGCAGGATAGGCGTTGCTGGCATCGCCGCTTTCTCCGTTTTCCGAAACCGTACCGAACAAATGCCGCTTGCAAGGAATCATTCCGAAAAGTTTGTATGGCGCGCCTTTTACAAAAAATCTCACTTTGTGCCTCGCGCCTTGAACATAAGCGTACTTCCAATTTATCGTGCTGATTGTGGCGGCTTCTTTGGCGACGATTCCTTCGCGCGTGATTTTCACATTGGCGGGATGAAATGTGTTGTTCTCAAAAGTCTGCGACGCAGGATAGGGCGCGACGAATTCCGCGAAAATCATTATTAAATAGAGAAACGCCAAAATCACGATTCCCGCAAAAGCGAGCGGACGAGTTTTAAGGTAACGAAAAAGTTTTTTCATTTTATTATATTATAGAACATCGGCGAAAAAAAATCCATCCATTTGAGACATGGCTACATTAATTCTTCGCAGGCTTTCTCTATTTCGTCGCTGACTCTTGCAATGAGCACATCTTTGAAAGACTCTCCCCACTTTCGCTTGAACGACGAGTCAATATTCTTCGGACAGGAATCTTTCAAGAACAAGACTTCCGTCTCAATTTTCAAGAGCGAAGCGATTTCGTCGATGACGGCGGGCGGTGGAAACGAAACGCCTCCTTCGATGCTGTTGATGTAATTGTAACCTTTGTTCAAAAGCACCGACAAATCTTTCTGTGAGAAGTGCGCGGTTCGACGGTAAAATTTCAAATTTTCGATGAATGTTTCTTGTAAAGACATGCGTTTATATTACGAGGTTTTCCGATATTTAAAACATTGTTTTAATGAATTATTTTATTATTCTGTATATAATTTCTTCAAAACAATGTGTAAAATTCGATAAAACAGTGCGCTTTTTAATAATTTATGGTATTTTTCAATAAAATAATGTGGAGAAAGAAGAATTCGAAAATTGAACAAATTGAATGACGAAAAAAAGCGGCACGGTCTTATCCGCGCCGCCCAGCCTCTTGATAAATTATTATTTTAGCGAGAGGCATAAAAAAATGGCTAAAATGACTTAATTGCCAGACGCATTGTTCATGTCGCTAGTACCTTGAACATAGCCACGGTTGCAATTATATTCACTTTGGGAGCTTTTGTATGAATCGCAGGTATTACCCGATCCTTCAACGGCGCTGTTGTATCCATCCAGATAAGCACGGCTCACCGCCATCGCAGTTCCCATTCCAATGACAGCAAGTGCCGCCAATGCAATCATCGTCTTTTTCATTTTTTCCACCTTCGTAGTTTTGTCTCATTGCGGAGATTGTTTTTATTTTCAAAATCAGAAAGGTAATACACCTCGTGCGCGTCACCAAAGCTCGTCCATCCAAACACGGTGTATCGGAGCGTGCGGTTTTTGTCCAGACGGATTTCAATTTGGTCGCCATGGATTGTGTAGTTGTCCTTTTCAATTTTGATTACATCGTTTGAACAGGAGGATGTATAGATGCCAGGCAGGATTTTCCCTGGCATGGCGGCATGAGACGCAACAAGCAAAAATGAGAACAACACAATGTGCATGAGCATCCGCTTCATCAAAATCCATCCTTATCTATTCTGCGCGTAAGTATTTGCACATATAATGATTATATACATTATTTTAACGAATGTCAAGTAAATTTTATAAAATAATTCGATAAAACAGTGTTAAAACATCCATATTTTCCAACAAATATTGAATTGTTTTTCAAAATATGATAAAATTATATAGTATGGTGGAAAAAGGTTTACGCCAAGTAGAAACAATAAAAGAACCGCATAAATGGCGCGAGGCTTTTATTGCGTCAAGTTTCCGTTGGAGACTTGCACATTTTACACATGTGCGTTATCAACGCATACGCGTAAAAGCCAATCGCGATTTTAGAAATCTCTCTTGACTTTTTATTAGGAGAAAAAATGAATTTAGAGCAATGTGTTGAAAACATTATAAAGGAAATCAAAAGCGGAATTTATTTTGACTCGCACGCAGTAATAAACGAACTGATTTCAAAACCGGACTACCACAATGAGTATCTGCAAAAGTATCGTGCATATAATGAAAGCTTGACGGGAAATCAATATCATGGTCAAATTGCGCAAATGATTGGAAGGTGTGCTTCTGTAAAATCCGCAGGTCGCGCCATCTCCCATACAATTTACGGAGATTTAATCGAAAATGAATTGTGGCAAAAAATATAAAGACCACAAACGATTTTTGCCAATATGAAAAGCGCCACACCAATGGGAGGAAATCCATCGTCGCACTGAAAGAGATTTAATTAAAAAGGCATGTTCACGCTCATTGATTTTCCTTTCGCTTTTTGCATTTCTATGTCACCGCATTTTCAAAAAAAATTTTCTATGTCGATTCCAGCCTGTTGCAAAATGCTGCGTAAAGTTCCCCTGCAATTTCAGAATGATTTGGAATGATGACGACATGCGAACCGTAAGAATTGGATATTTGCTTGACATTGTATCGCCAATTCCATTGTAGTCAAGAAAGCGACTTTTGTGGGAATTTCTTCCATAACGCAATCTTCGTAATACAATTCAAGTGTTTCCTTTAGATTTGCGAGCGCAGAATTTATGTCGTCGCCTTGAGAAGCCACGTTTGTTTCTATGTCTTTCGCCATAAACCAGTCGTCTTCTTGCGTAATCAGAATGTTGCGGTTTGAAACATGTTTGTTGCTCATCGATTTCTCGGATAAATAAGTATAGCACGAAGTTCATATTTTTGCAAACAATTCTCCGTAACAAAATCGCGCCCAGTTCGTTTTATTTACAGACGTGCAATTTTATCAAAATTTATATTGAAAAAAATCACGCGCGTTGTTATATTCGTATAATAGGGAGATATGCTAAAAACGCTGTTGAAATAGCGCGGCATTTTTATCATGATAAGTTTGCGTTGCAAACTTGCCTATATACTTGTGCGCGTCGCTTAACGCGCACGTTAAAAAGTCAAGAGCGATTTTTTATAGGAGAATAAAATGAAAAATTCACAAGCCTTGATTATTTCTTTGGCATTGATTGTTTCCGCGACCGTGCTCGCCTGCGGAATGTCCAAAATCGTAAAAGCCAATCGCACGGTTTCTGTGCGCGGTCTTGCCGAACGCGAAGTGCCCGCTGACATGGCCACTTGGCGAGTTTCGTTTTCCGTGAGCGGGAACGACCTTCCGACTTTGCAACAGGAAATCATTTCCAAGACGAAAATCGTCCTCGACTTTTTGGGCGAATACGATTTGACCGAAAGCGACTATTCCGTCCTTTCGCCTGAAATCACGGACACGACCACGAACATTTACCTCGACCAATCGCGCAGACAGTTCAACTACATCGCCAAGCAGACGGTGCTCGTGCGGACGGAAAAAGTTGCCAACGTGAAATCCGCTTCGATTGACACGATTGACCTGATGGGAAAAGGCGTCGCGCTTTCTTCCGACTACGACAACAGCGTAAAATATGAATTTAACGGACTGAACGAAATCAAGCCCGAAATGATTTCCGACGCGACAAAGAACGCCTTGCTCGCCGCCGAGCAATTCGCGCACGACAGCCAAAGCAAAGTGGGAAAGATAATGAGCGCGAGCCAGGGGCTTTTTTCCATCGAGGACGCGGCTGTCGGATTGGAAGATATAAAGAATGTGCGCGTGGTTACGACAGTGGTCTATTCCATTCGCTGAAACTGACGCGAACCTCGCGGCTTGCTGTCGAATTTTTCCTTGTGAAAAACTCGCGCGACAATTTTAATTTGGAGTTTTTTGCGTGCGGGTGTGAAATATGCTCGCACGCAGTTATGGGCGGAGTAAAATTGCCTCGTTAAAGAAGCGGCAAAGTAACACAAACATTGCCGCTTCTTTTTGCATACAAACAAAAACGCTTGAGGGCATGCGAAAATTTTGGAAATTATTTTTTAGCCTTTTTCAAAATAATTTGACCAAGGCTCATATCGGAAGTGGGAATAAGCGTGATTTTTTTGCCCATGCTGACACCATTCCATGACAAATTGCAGGAGACCATTTTTCCATTTTTGTCAAGTTCTTTCGTGACAATGAATGTGATGTTGCTGGCTCCGATTCCCGCCATCTTTGAAATCATGCCGGTACGAAAGATTCCATCCTCGTTGGAAACTTCGAAACTGTCATCCTTGTAAATTGTCCAGCAATTGTCATTCTGATCAACATACTTGGAATCAATTTTTTTTGAATTGTCGGTCTGAGCATGCACAGCGAAACTCATTGCGAGCACCATGGAAATGGCAATCATTGCCAACTTAAATGCCTTTTTCATAAAAGACCTCCTTTTGTCTTATGTTCATAATTATATCAGACTAATTTCTGAAAAAAATTTATTAATTAACCTTTTTTGAAAAGCTGAGAATGTTATGCGGGCTGTATTTCAACTCAAAATATACACTGTATTTCAAGTTGAAATTCGACTGATTTTATAATGAAATTCACTTGATTTTGTCATAAAATTCTATTGATTTCATCATCAAATCAATAGAATTTCAAGTCAAACTACTATTGACTTGAAAGCAAAATCAATGTTATTTCATAGCCTAGCCACATTGATAAAAGATTTGAAAAAAATGCGCTATACTTTCCACATGACTTACGGCTATATTCGCGTGTCAACGGACAAGCAGACAATTGAAAATCAACGATTCGAAATCAACAATTTCTGCAATCGGGGTGGAATCAAAATTGACGGCTGGATTGAAGAGACAATTTCTGGAACAAAAAACTACAACAAGCGGCAGCTCGGAAAACTACTGAACAAAGTGCAAAAAGGCGACCTCATCATCTGTTCGGAACTGTCGCGGCTCGGACGCAACCTTTTTATGATTATGGAAATCCTTTCGATTTGCATGAACAAGGAATGCAAAATCTGGACAATAAAAGACAACTACAGACTGGGGGACGACATACAGTCAAAGGTGCTTGCATTCGCTTTCGGACAAACATTATTTCGTCATCATCCAACACCTCGGCGTTACATCGCCAATGCATGGCTTCTTCCGTCGTCTAATGGATTGTCTCAGCAGAGCAAGTGATGTTTCATTATTATACCTTATTTTCCAATACCTTCTCTCAAAGAATTTAAATGAGTAGCATCTTTTTCAAGGATTTTATACAAATCCTCAATGACATCTTGAATTCTAAGCATCAATTCGCTGTGCCTTGTAACACGCTCCAATGATGTAAAATGCGAAAAATTATGGAGAATTTTTAATTCACTAAATTTATTTTCAAATAAAATTCTTATGCGGTTATCAATCTCATCTTTATTACCTGGAAGTTTTATAAGTGTATAAATTTCCAAGAACCTCCGAACAATATTGGGCATCATATACGCTCGGTCTACTGGATAGCCATCTTTTTTGAAAGACTCAATCTCTGAAAACAAATACACATATTCTGATTTAAAAGTCGATAAGGTTTTCGGAATATTGACAACTGTAGAATTATGGTTATCTGTTTTTTTAAGCATATAATAATTGCAAGTCGGTTTTTTCTCGCCTTCGGTAACACTCTTTCTTTTGTTAATGTAACTAGAATCCCTTAAAAAAGAAAAAAACTCAAAATTGTGTGTTGATATAAACAACTGCTGAAAACAATTACAAATCTTTTCAGGATTTTCCGAGTTCATCCCTTTTTGGAAGAAAAAATTATTTATCAATGAATAAACTTGCGCTATATGATTTGCATCTAAGCTTGATATAGGGTCATCGATGAATATAATATAGTGGTTAAGTTTCCCCTCATCTTTTAGGCTTTTTAAAACAACCATAAAATGAGAAAATGCTATTGCCGTTTTTTCTCCGTCACTTAAATGTGCAGCAAGTTTTCCGTTGCGATTCAATACGAAATATTTATCTTCCGTAACATCAATTTTTAAATCTTCCCTACTAAGAAACTTTTTTATAAAATTATTCAGTTCATCTTTTCCTTTATCTACAGAATCTAACTTGTTTCTGTGTTTCTGTATTTCATTTTCTTTTTGTGAAATTAAACTTTGTATTTTTTTAACACGTGTTTCTATCGTGTTCTTTCGCGCTTCAAGTCTTCTGTAATCCTCTGCAATTAAAAAACTTGCTATGTAATGTTCTGTATATTTCTTTTTTGCTTGATTTTGTTTTTCGTCAAATTCGGCAATGATACCATTGCTTTGCTCAAAAATTCCTTTCACACAATCTATCCAATTCATTATATTTTTATTTGCTGATGTATCTGTAATTTCTAATTCTATAGGCAAAAACAAAGAATCATTTAATTTCTTGTCAAGTTTTACGATAAGTTCAGCTAATGAATCTTTATATGCGGTTAAGAGTTGAGGATATTCATTCTTTTTCTGAATGTAATCAGTCTGCAAACACTGTGTTAAATCGTTCTCGCTTTTCCTGCTCCATTCCAAATTTTCAAGTTTTGTTTTTTCTGCGTCGATTTTACTTTTTAGTTGCTCTATCTCGCTTTTTAGTTTAGCCGCTTCATTTGAATAAAAGGCATTCAATTCTTGCAAACGGCTCTCTAACAACTCAGATCCGCAAAAAGCACATTTTTTTAGGTTTTGATCTTTCTTTTTATAAATGTCCAACCCTAATTTTGCCCAATTATACAACTCATTATCAGAAGAAAGTAATGCATCTTCATTTGATTGCGTAGGAGACTTCTGTAGAATAACTTTGACTTCTTTTGCAAGTGATTCAAAACTTGTCGCTGGAATATTAGCAGTGTCGATAGTTGCACCTGTATTTTGAGAAGTTGCATTTATCTTTATCCTTTGCACTTCGTTTTCATCCACAATCACAAAGTCCTTTAAAGCTTTATCGTCCCAAGAATTTATATAGTTTTCAATATTTCGTTTAGTAAAGCTTCTTCCCAAGTTTAAAAGATTTGTTAAGTATGTTGCTTCCTTTGTAAATTTGGAATCAAAGGAATTAAAAGCATTTATAGATTTCGACATATATTCAATAATTTTTTTCGCTTTTTCAATATATTCCTCATTATTTTGAATCTTATCAAGAATATCTCCAGCATCACCAACAGAGAATTTTATGCCTGTTATTTTTTGTTCTTCTTCGGAAGAATCAAAATGGAGATTGTTTTTGACAAAATCGCTATTAAAGACTTTTACCAATAACTGTGAAGTTAATCTGTTTGTACTGTTAATTTTTGAACCATCCGACAACTCGACTTCAAATTCAACATCTTTATAATCTTCATCTATCGCGGTATCTTTATTCAAGTAAGATATAAGCCTTGAAAGCGTTGTTTTCCCGGAATAATTCCAACCGTATATTATATTCTTTTCTTCAAAATCACGAATGTCACCATTTCGGCGATAATCAGAGAAGACTCCAAAATTCTTTATTTTGTTTATCCGTTTTATCATTTCATCCCTTCTATAATCTTAATTTCTTCTTCATCTAGCCCATACAACTGATACACCAATTCATCAATTTCTGCTTCAAGTTTGCTTGTATCTGACATACGATCGGCTTTTTTTGCGTCTGTAATTTTATCTACCAATGCAATTATATATTGTTTTTGAGACTCATTTGCATGTGGAATTGGCAAGTCAATCAATTCGTACATATTGCAATGGTTGTTTGTACTTGTCTTTCTGAACAACCAGTCAGATAGTTTTGAGTTTAAAATCGCCAAAATAAATTTGGCGGAACTTGGATTCGGTAAATAGAGAATATTTACCGAATCCAAGAACACAAAATTTGTGTTCTTGCATTCGGCGTAAGCCGCGTGAATTCTATATGCATCTGTTGTTCCAGTAATGTTTTGCGTTACAAGAACTGCCCCAGCATTATGATTCCGCTTAACTAATTCTTGAACTTGTTTGTTGGGCTTTCCAAAAAAAACATCGGTATCAATGCAATATCTATGCACATTTGCGCCCTTTGCGATAAAAATATCTGTCTGAATTTCAGACTTGATTTTCGGCAGATAAATTGTATTGATATTGCCTTGCAAAGAATCAGTAATTATAGTTTTTAACTTTTGATGTGATTTCACTTTTTTTATGATGTCCATCTCACCTTTCATAATCAAAGGTATTTCATAACGAGCAGAAAAATATCTTTTTAGTTCAAGTTGGTTCACATTTTCAAAGGTTATGGAATTGATTGTGCTTATATCATTATTTATGGAAATCTTGAATTGCGTATCATTATTTGGGCAAGATTTTATGAATATAGAAATACAAGTTCCTTGCAAAACTGACTTAAATACTTGACCGCCATTATTTGGTGCTATTTTGGGAAATTCAATTATTTTTTGTATTTTGGCTTTTGTTAACAACAATTCTCTTGTATAGGCGGAACTCATATCACACATCAATGAACTTTGTACAATAAGCGTAGATATTCCACTTTCTTTAAGTAGATTATAAGAGGCTTCAATAAACAGTTTGTACAGATTTTGCTTTCCGACATCTTTTCCCTCTGAGTACGGATACTGTTCTTTTGAAACAATGCCCTTCTTTACTTGCGCATACGGCGGATTCCCAATAACAATGTCAAATCCTCCGCAAGGCGCGGCGTTGCAACCTGGCGACCGTTTGTTTGCAACATTGCCCTCTCCGCCGTCGGACTGACTTGTCTTTATCCCGAACATCCATTCCGCGTCAAAGAAAGGGCTTTGCGCGTTTTGGTCGTAAGGATTCCATTTTGCGAGCATCTCTGCGCTGTCATTGCTTTCTCCGAAATCGTTGTCACTTTTCAAAAGCTCCACAAGGCGTTTTGATATTTCTCTGTCTTTTTTGCGCAGGTCGAATTTTTCTTTCACGCTTTTTGCAATGATGTGCTTGTTTCTGATTTCAAGCAATTCGCTTTCAAACCTGTCAATCTCAGCATTGTGGAAAAGTCCGTGATTTTCTCTGTTTCTTTTTACTCCAATCAGACTGTTCGCACACACGATTTTTGTTTCCAAATTGGGCAGGGTGTTTATTCCGTAATTCTCATCTGCATTGTCCGTTTTTTCCTGCTCGCAAATCAAACTGATAAAAAAGCGCAGCTTTGAAATCTGCACGGCAATGCTTTGAATGTCTATTCCGTAAATGCAGTTTTGAATCAAGTCAAGTTTGAGGCGATAAACGTCTTGCGCGGGCTTGATTTTCAAAAGCAATTCCACAAGGCGATTCAATATTCCCATCGGAAACGCGCCGCTCCCACACGCGGGATCAAGGACGCGCACTTCTTTTAATGCGTCTGCAATGTTCTTTCCTTGTTCATCATCAAAAGAATTTTCCCCTCCCTCGCTAAAAAGCACATTTACCACTTCTTCGGAAACGATATTTTTCCCAAGCAAATACGCCTTCAAACTTTCGTTCACCATATATTCTACGATTTCGCGCGGCGTGTAAAAACTTCCGCTGTCATTACGCGCGTTTTTGCTTGTTTCGGGATTGTACGCACCGAGCAAATTTTCAAAAACCTTGCCCAAAAGTTCCGGATCAAGCGCAACTTGAATGTCGCTGGGCGTGCTTTCTTCCACCGTAAAATTGTACCTGTTCAAAAGCGGAATTATGCCTTTTTCCTCGTCGAAAAAAAGCGCGTTTGGAACGAACGCCTTGCGACCGTCTTCCGCGCTGAATCCGTCCACATAAATTTGGCGATTGTGATTTTCATCGGCTTCATCAAAATGATCAAGGCATTCAAAAAGTCCGCCGTTCAAATATGGAATCTTTGAAAACAACACCTTGAATTCTTCGTGCGAAATTGAAAAGTAAGTGCCTTTTTTGCTGTCACGGAAAAGCGTCTTTATGCCGAAATGCCGCGTGTAGTCCTCGCCCTGTTCCGCGAACCCCCTTTCCTCAATTTGATTGTTGAGCGTGGCAAAGAAAAGGTTTTGCAAAATCGCGTTGTAATACATTCCGTCTTTTAGCGAATTGCGTTTCTCACCGCCAAAATTGTTCAAGATTTTTGCAAGGTCATCCTCATCGAACAATTCCTTTGGAACAAGGTCTTTCTGCTTGATGAACCAAACGAAAATCAACCGAGTTATCAAACGGATTATGTGCGTGGAAATCTCTTTTTCATTTTGCCTATAATCTATGAGTTCAACTTTTTTGTCAACTCCACGCGGATATTTTACATATGTTCGCGCCCATTCATACCAATCAAAAAGACTGTTGTAGAATTCTTTTGTGACAGTTTCGACGCTGAACCTTGACTTTAAGTCTTCCAAATCAGAAACTTTCTTGACTCTGCCACTTTCAAAGAACATTGATTCGGGCGTGTGCCGCTTGCAGCCTTCTCCCAGCAAGAATGAATATCTGCGCGGATTGGAATATTTTGCCTTTATTTTTCCGTCCGCAATCTCGTATTCCGTCGTGATGAGCGAAAATCGCCATTTGCAAGAATTCGGACAGAAGAACGCAACGAGAGCATTGGGCTTTGAGCCGGTTCTTTTCATAAAAGAAGCGACTTCTCGCGTCAGAGAAACGCGCGGGTCGTGTTCGGATTTTGTCTCAAACTCAAAAATGTCCGCATCAACGCTTTCGCAAGAACCAAGTTTCAGACCGTGCTTTATGTACATAGAATCCAAAAAAACATCGTCCTCGCACGGCTCAAAGTCTTCCGGCAAAAAGTCATACAAATAATCGGAAAACGCTCCCCGCTCGTATTTTTTCGTAACGTCAAAATTCATTTTTCATCTCCCACATTTTATTTGCATAGTGAATTGCAAGACATATTCAGCATGTCAAATGCGATTTTTGCGATGTCGTCCTTTAATTCTGCAAGATTAATTTCCTTTGTCCATTTTATTCTTTTGTAATCATTTTCAGAGCGCGGTTCCGCCTGTTAAATAAAAGGGCAGATCGCAGTTTTTCAATGTATCCAGCACTTTGTCTTGAAGCGGATAAAGTTCTGTTTCGTAGTAAGTTGAATACAACATCATATTCCTCCACAATGCTTTTTGGAAAAATCATTTTTCTTGTTTTTTCGGTGTAAAGAGCAACGCAATTTTCCAAGCCCCAAAGGTTTACCAAATCTTCCCAATCTAGCGTTACAAGGTTTTTTGCAAAAAGATTCACTCGTGAAAAAGTTTTTTCGTCTGCGTTTTTCCCCTCGATTATTTCAAGAAGTGTTTCGCTTGGGACATCATAATCCCAATTCAATTTTTTCACGAGAAGCAGTTTTTCATTTTTGTCAATTTCGCGATATTTCATTTTTCATCTCCCAGCAATTCCTCCGCAAGCAAAATCGTTTCTACTTCACAGTCAATTTTGCTTTTCTTTTGAAAAAGCGTTTCGATGTAATTTTCCGGAAGGATTTCTTTTGTTTGCAAAATCGCGTCGTTTTTGTCAGCTTTTATTTTTAGGATTTGGTTTATGTAGATTGCAGGAACGGCATCCCAACTTATCGCATCGCGCACCGCCTTCAAATATTCTTTTTCGCTTTCGTCTGCCGTTCCAAGCAAAAATCGAATTTGCGACAAGGCGTTCTGCACATTCTTGCTTTTCGCGCTAGTTGTTTTCACGATGCCGCTTTCTTTCTTCGCCCTTTCGTAAAGCGCGTAGAATGCGTCCGTAACTTTTTCGCCTTGCTCGTTATCCGCCGCCTTGAACAAAGTGAGCGCGACCTGCGGATCCACGCTTTTTGCCTCTCCGTCTTTCGAGGCAAAGCAAAATCTGAACGAGTCTGCTTTTTTTGAAAAAAGTAGAACACCTCTTTCTTTTATTCCTTCAAAAAGTTCGGGATTTTGCAAATTTGATTTTGAGTTTTCATAACTCACATTTTTTCGCGCAATGCGACAACGTTTTGGCAGTTCTAACGCGGCATCCAAAATATCTTTGTGTTTCGTTTTTATTTCGTTGAGTTCGTTCTTAAAATCCACGTCCCAAGACTTTGCGTTCTCTTCGTTTTGCGCCTCGGTGAATTCCTTTCCAAAGTATCCGTCAATCGTCTCGTCTTCGGTGAGGATTTTCGTGTCCGCTCCCAAAATCGCCTGAAAAAGTTTCATCTTGAACGTTGAGATTTCCGCCGTGTGGCTGATTTCTTCGCCCGTCGCAGTCGGAAAAAAATTGTAGATGAAAAGCTCGTCAAAGACTTTTTTGTTGATTCGGTTGATTCGTCCGACGCGCTGAATCACGCGGGTCGGATTGTATGGAATGTCATAGTTGTAAATCGTTCCCGCGCGGTGAAGACTGAATCCTTCGGAAATCGCGTCCGTCGCAACCAAAACGTCAAAGTCGTTCTTCTGCAAATTCTGCGAAAATCCCGCGTCAAAGTTTTCCCGGATTGCGTCTCGTGCGCTTTTTGTCGCCAATTTTGAAGAATACGCCATAACTTTAACGCCGTCTTCCTTGAACTTTTCGTAAAGATAATCCGCCGTGTCCGAAAATTCCGTAAAGATTATGATTTTGCGTTTCGGCTCTTTTTGCAAAGAATTTTTTATGTTCTTTTTGATTGAAGAAAGTTTCGGATCGATTTTCGTCGCGTTCCATTTTTCCAAAAACTCGTCAATCAAAGAAATGTCCGCGTCCAAATCCCTCAAAAACTCGTCGGAAATGTCTTGCGCGTCAATATACCAAAGCCCCTTTTCGCTCGCCTCCGAAATCGTACATTGAAAAATTTCGTCCTCGCCAAAAAGTTCGTCGCCGTCTCCAAGTGCCGATTCAATTTCGTCTATATCGGGAATTTTCACTTTTTTCGCCATAGGAATTTTCTTCAATTCCACGAACCATCGCCTGAGAAGCGACATCGAATTCTTTATGTTTTGCAGGCTTTTTATAAAACTGAACTTTGAACTTTCAAATCGGCGCACCAAAAGCTGCTTCATAAAGTCTGCCATGTTGCGCTGACCTTGCGAAAAGTTTTCCACGTCGTCAAAATATGTCGCATATTTTTTTATCAATTTTGCGTCATTTTTCAAGTAAGTCAGAGGCTTGTAGCGCGTTCCTCTAAAGCCGCTTTTTTCGTCCGTAAGATTTTCGAGCGTTTCAACATACAATCCAGAAAGTTCGCCCAATTCGTAAGTCTGTGATTTTGGCGGCTTCACGTCAGAGAACTCAATTCCCTGCGCCTTCAAGTCCGCCTCGTACTCTTTCATATTTTCCAAGTCAACTCGCGTTCGCCTTATGACAACGGGGTCAAGAATCTGGCGGATTTTTTGCGCGATTTCGTTCGCCTTTTCGTTGAACTCCTTTTCAAAAGACTTTTTTTCGCGGCTTTTCTTTTTCAACTTTTTGTATTCCACGACGAGTTCCGCCATTTTGTTTCCAAGATCGTTCACCGTTTGAATTGTCGAGTGAGCCGGAATCTGAAAAAGTTTTATCAGAGAAAAAATGTCTTCCGGGCGGTTGTTGAACGGGGTCGCCGAAAGAAGAATGACTTTTTTTCCTGCGCAAAGCCTGTGCAAAAATCCATAGTTTTCTGTGTTTTCGTTTCGATAGCGGTGCGCTTCATCAATTATAACAATCAAATTTTTTTGACTTTCATTTTCTCGTGCGGCTTCTTCGATTTTCCCCGAAGTGTACACTTTTCCGCCGCGAAGTCCAAAGTCCGCCGCGTATTCTTCCCACTGCGATTTTAAGTGCGGCGGAGAAATTATCACTGTGCGCTCGTCCATGTTCGCGGCTATTGCAGAAGCGATTATTGATTTTCCCAAGCCTACAACGTCCGCCACGATTACGCCCGAATGTTTTTTCAACTTCGCGACTCCCTCGCGGATAGCGTCAACTTGGTATGAAACATCAAAAAATTCACTTATTCTGTCGCGTGTAATTTCCCTTGGCGTTTTTATGTAGTCGCTTGATTCCTTGAAATATTCCGCCAAAACACGAACATACATCAAATACGGTGAAGGAAACGCTTCAAGCCAAGTGTGCGTCAATACTTTCTGCAATTCTTCCGCGTTTTCTTTGCTCACAAGCGGAACGGAATCCTGCCAAAGTTTTTCAAAAATCTCGCTCGCTTCCTTAAAATCGTTTTCGTCTTGAAGATAGACATTGATTTCGTTTCTCGCCTTGAATCCCTGAAGCGAAAAATTGCTAGAGCCGATTATGACCTTGCTTTCTTCTTGCCCTGCGCTTGAATTTTCTTTTGGAATCGAAAAAAGATACATTTTCGCGTGGTTCGCCTCGCGCGTCTTTCGCACTTCAAGCGTGCCGTCCTCAAGTTTTTGCACGAAAACTCTGTACGATGCTTCAAAATCTTTCGTGTCGAGCAAATCCGCCTTGCCTATGGTGTTTTTTAGATTTTCAAAATACTTTTCTTTGATTTGATTTTTTGAAAGCGTGGATTTTTCGCCAATCGTGGCGTATTCAAAAATGCAGTTGTTCAAGTCAACCTGCGCGTCCATTCCAATCAAAATGCGGAGCGGTTTTTGCGCGAAGTTTTCGTAGATTTCACAGAACCCCGAAAAGAAAAAATATCCTACCAAAAAGTCAAGTTTCGCACTCGCTTTTGTCAAAGCACGCACTCTTCCTGAAAGAGAATTTTCCAAAGTTGTGTTTGTAAGGAATTTCGATGCCATAATATTCCTGCTTTGTTTTTTTTAATAGAGGATAAATTCCACCAGAAACTTCGCGACAAATTTGCAAAAACAGATTCGTAAGTTTTTTTAATGCAGTTTCACAGCGGCGTAAAAAAAGCGCAATACATTCTGCGACAATTTTCAACATTCATATAATTTAGTGTATTATAACATAAATCTGCAAAAAAAGCAATCCAAAAACACAATTCTCCCCAGTGTGCATTTCAACTCAAAATATACACTGTATTTTGACTTAAAATACATACTGAATTTCAAGTCAAAATTCTATTGATTTTATAATGAAATTCACTTGATTTTGTCATAAAATTAGACTGATTTCATCATCAAATTAGTCGAATTTCAATCCAAAATTCACTTGACTTGAAAGCAAAATCAATGTTATTTCATAACCTAGCCACATTGATAAAAGATCTGAAAAAAATTTATTAGTTAACCTTTTTTGAAAAGTGTGAGAATGTGATGCGGGCTGGCGCGAATGCTACTTTACAGACGCTTGACATAGATTCTTGAATCGTCGCCTTCTTGGGTTTTTGCCATTTCGAAAAACTCGTAGCCGTATTTCTCATATAAGCCGATGTGGTCGGTGGAAATGTAGACATTCTTTGCGCCGCCTTTTTTCGCGAGGCGTTCGGCATGGCCGAGCAGTCTGCCCACGTGACGTTTTCCCCTGTAATTTGGAAACGTGTATACGAAGCCAATCCACGGCGTCAAGTCTGTGGGAATCTCATCTTTTTCGGCGAGCGTGCAAAAGGAAATCAATTCTTTTCCTTCCGTCAGCATAAGAAGTTCCGCGCTTTCTCCGACATGCGTTTTCAAATTTTCCGTTTTCAACAATTCGTATAAATATTTGCCGGCGCGCCAGTCGCTTTCACCTATCTTTTCAAGCCAATATGATTTGTCGTGCGCGGAATAAAATTCGATTACTCTTTTCATGAGATTGATTTTTCAGTTCGCTCCGTAACGGATGCGCGGATCTACGAGCGCAAGCAAAATGTCCGAGACGACCATGCCCGCAAGCACGAGCGCGGAAAGGAACATTTCGTTGGCGAGCACGAGGTTTATGTCCTGCTGCAAAACCGCGTCGTACATCAGCCGCCCGATTCCCGGGTACGCGAAAATAATTTCCAAAACGAGACTTCCCGAAAAGAGGCTCGCCAAAAGGTTCGCGCTTCCCGTGATGTACGGATTGAGCGTGTTGCGAAAAGCGTGGTTGAAGTAAACACGCCGTTCGCTTATGCCGCGCGCGCGAAGCGCGAAAATGTAAGGCATTCCCATTTGGTCAAGCATCGTTGCGCGAATCATTCGCATCGTTCCGCCCGCCCCTCCCAGGAACGAGGCGAGCAGCGGAAGGAAGATGTGATGCGCGTAGCTGAAAACGAATTTCGCCTTCGCCGCTTTAAACGGAAAGTCGGGATAAGCCGTCACTGGAAACAAATTCGTAAGCGACGCGAAAAGTTGGAGTAAAATCAAAAGCAGCATTCCCGGAAACGCGTTGAAAAAAAGCGCGAAAAAAGTCACACCCACGTCAAGCCTCGTTCCCGCCTTGCTCGAAAAATAAACGCCAAGTGCGAAACTCAAGACCGTAATCAGCACGAGCGAAATCAAATTCAACAAGACTGAATTCCAAAGCCGCGAGCGAATCAAAAATCCCACTGGCGCGCGCGAAATCAAGCTTACGCCCAAGTCGTGATGGACGATGACGCGCTTCAGCCATTTCGCATACTGCACATAAAACGGCTTGTCGATTCCAAGCTCCGCGCGCAACGCCGCCATCTGCTCTTCGGCGAAATTGTTGTCGCTGGTGGAAAACTTCGCACCCGTCCGCTCGCCTTGCGCTCCCGCCATAATCTGTTGCGACATCATCTGGTCAACTATGTCGCCGGGTGCGAGCGCCATCAAGCCGAACAGCGCGAATCCCAGCAAAAAAAGCAAGACGAGCATCGTGAGAATTCTTCCTGTTATGAAAGAAGCGAGCGGCATTTTTTCGCGGAAACGCTTCCACGGAAGAAAAATCGTCGCGAACAATTTCTTGAAAAATTTGAAAAAATTCATTTTATGTCCTTGTCATTATATTAGTTATCGTCATTTTTGTCATCGCAATGCGTGAGGTTTCGACAGGCTCAATCTCAATTCCGCATTAAAAAAATTCGTCAAGACGACTCATGATTTTTCTTTTCATCGTTCATCGATAAAAAATCCATCATCATTGCGGGAGAGAAAATCTGCGGGCGGATTATGTCCAATTCGAAAAAATCTTTGTCGCCAGTGAGAATCGCATCGGCATCGTTAAAAATCGCGTCGTTCAAAACGGGAATGTCTTTTTCGTCGCGAACTACGCCCAACGGCACTTTCGCGCTTTTGCAAAAGTCGAATGGCAGCGACACAGCGGTGTTGAAAAGTTCTTGCGCTTTCAGCGGCCATTTTTCAAAAAGTTTTTCTTTGAATTCGCTTTGAACATATTCAGAAATCAAAAGCTTATGAGATGACTTCAAAAGTCGAATTACAAGATGTTGGGTTTTTCCTCCAAAGACGAATGCGGAAATCAAGACATTTGTGTCAACGAGAATTTTCACTTAAGCAAGCCTAGCCTTTTGCGACGAAAATCCGCCATTTCTTCGAGCATCTCATTTTCGGAATTCCATGGGTTTTCATTCGCCATCAATTCGTTTATTTTCGCAAACGCATTTTCAATCTGACTTTCCTTTGCGTTTTGCTGGGCATTCGCCAAAAACGCCATATAAGACAAGACGGACTGCTTGTTCGTTTCTGTAAGAGTGTCGTATATCGCGACCATTTCTTGCGGCATTTTACCTCCATCCTTTTCGGCAATCCAAAAAGTTCCACTTCCTTTGCTTAAGTTTATTCTAACATCATTTCGTTGATTTTTCAACCGCCGTTCTCAATTCTGCGTTATATAAATTCTGTCCGTCTTCGCGCCGTCGAGATTGTCGTAATAAAAATTCGTCAAATTCCATTTGTTGCGAATCGCGAAAAAACTCGCCGGACGAACAAGGTAAATCATCGGACACTCTTCCAAAATCAGCGACTGGTATTCGTCCCAAATTTCTTTCGCCTCGTCCTTGTCGATGGTGTACGAGCCTTCGTTGTACAAAAAGTCAATCCGCGCCTCCCATTCTGTGGCGGGCGTTTTCTGGAGCGGATTCCACAAATGCAAGTTTCCGCTCGAAGGCCAGACATTCACTCCCTGCGACGGAAAAAGATTCGCGCCAAGCCCGATTATGATTGACTGCCAGTCGAAAGTGGCGGTGAGCATTTCCACCATTTTCTGAAAATCAGTTTGGCGCACGTTCACTTTTACTCCGATTTTCTTGCATTCGTCCACAATGATTTGCACGATGTCGCTCGTGGAATTCGCGCTTGAAGCGATGGTCAAATCAAATTCCACGGGACGATTTTTCTTGTCGCGCAGAATTCCGTCCGCGCCTGAAACGAAACCAATTTGCGCAAGCAGGTTTTTCGCGCGTTCCAAATCATATTTGTATTGAAGCTCGATTTGCGGATTGTAAAAAGGATTTCCTTGCGGAAAAAAATCGTACTTGGCGGAAGCGAGTCCACGATATGTTTGCGCGATTATTCGCTCGCGGTTCAAAACGCAGCTCATCGCCTGGCGGAATTCTTTTTGCGTGAACCATTCGTAAAACGGCTCGCGCTCGTTGCGCGGATTTTGGTTGAAGCTCCACATCATCGCGCCGACGCTTCCCTCGGAATTGAAGACGGTATAATTATCCCCTTGTCCGCGAATCACGTCGTCCAAATTTTCGGGCGGCGGCAAATAAGTTTCCAGCTTGCCCTGCGTGAACAAAAGGTAGTCCGTGTTCTGGTCGCCGATGATTTGGAAGACCATTTTCTCGCGATAAGGAATTGAAGTGCCGCCCGTATCTTTTTGCCAATAGTTTTCGTTGCGGGCGAAAACTATTCTTTGGGAGGGGGTGTAGCTTTCGATGTGCCACATTCCCATCGAAGGAATTTCCCGCACGTCAATGTCGATTCCGAAAAGCGACTTCACGCCTTCAGCGCCGTTTTCGTCTTTGGCTTTTTTGTAGACGAAACTCGGGGCGAAATTAGTGTTGCAAGCAAGGAGGGGGTCGGCGACGATTCTCGGAAAAACAAAGTCGAAGTGCTTGTCGTCGATTTTCACCGCCACGATTCTCGCTTGGCTTCCGTCGCTCATTGTGACGAACTGCCCTGAATACGCCGAACTTTGAAACTGTTCGTCGCCCGAAATCTCGTTGTACCACCAAACGATGTCGTCGCTCGTAACGGGAATCTTTTCCGAAGAATTCAGATAAGTCCAAAACATATCGTCGCGCAAGCGGACATGAACGGTAAGCGTGTCGCGCGCCTCGTCGATTTCGATTTGAAAGAAAGCGGCATGCGGCTTCCATTCGCGCGTGGCGAATTCATAATCAAACAAAAAATCCGTGGTCAGGTTTATGAGACCCGCGCTCTGCCCGTCGCGCTCCGCCACAAGCTGATTGAAAGTTTTCGGGTCGCCCATGATGCTGTCGTACCAGATGCCGCCTACAAGACCCGGCGCGAAATCCTCGCCGCGGTAAGGCTTGGAAACAGTGGCGGTAAAAAATTCCTCGTTGCTCTTTTGTCGGGCGGCTTCGATTTCCGCGCGCGACATTTCGGGAACGCGGACGCAGGAAACGAGCAGCGCGGAGGCTAGGAGGGGGAAGGCTTTGTTGAGCAAGCGTAATGGGGATTTCATAACTATAAATTATCATACCACATTTCGGGGAAAAAGGAAAGTGGAAACAATGGAATTGTGAAACTGCAACTTTTTTCCTAAACAATTGTCTAAAATAGTGAAGACATAAAATTTATCGGGAACGAAATCGAACAATGCGAAAAACAAAAAGATTTATACATATCCTTCTGACGCGCCACTTTGACAAGCCGTCCTCTTTCATTTACTACCTGACAGGAAAAGGCTACACGCACGCTTCCATAGGGCTTGACGAAGACAAAGATACATTCTACAGCTTTTCCACAAAGGGCTTTAGGATTGAAAAGCCGAACAATTGGCGGAAAAAGGACGGACGAATTTACGGCACCGTTTACCGCATAAAAGTCACTGAAATCGTATATCAGAAAATAAAGAAATTTATTTATCATGTAAAGGCAAATCAGAAAAAATACAAGTACAATCTGATGGGCTTGATATTGGCGATGATGCACATTCCGTCGAAAATCAAAAACGCATTCTTTTGCTCCCAATTTGTGGCGGAGGCGCTGCGGGTTTCAAAAATGATTCCGTCCCCCGTGAAAAGCTCGAAGATTCTGCCAAACAAGATATACGACTTGATAAAGGCAAAAGCCTATGTACAAAGAAAATATTGAATATGATTTGAGGACACGAGAAAATTTGATTTGAGGACGGCAAAAATAGAAGCGGGAACTATGCGCGAAACAATTTACTTCAGCATTTTCGCCAGTTGCTCACGAGTTGTGAGTAATGGCTCTAATGAAAGCTGAGTAGGGGTACTCACGAGCGATGAGTAATGTTACTCACGAAAGACGGGCAATGGCAAACAGGGATGCTAATGCCGGGGCATCAATGTCGCATACGCCGACACTTCGTTATAAATCTTTGCCATTTTCAAACGGATAGATTTCAAATCATATTTCTTTGCACTTTCCACCGCATTCTTTGACAAAAGTTCCCTAAGCTCCATCGATTCATAAACGCTCAGGATGCTGTCGCACATAACCTTGCTGTCATCAAGTGGAAACAAAAGTCCGTTTTTCCCGTTCTGTATCAAAGAACAGTGCCCCCGATTCATGCTCGCGACAACTGGAATTCCGCATGCCAGCGCCTCGATGATGTTCACGGGCAGTCCTTCTCTTTTGCTTGCGGAAAACGCCAAATCGCTTATTCTCGTCAAATCAGGAATGTCGTTCCTGTAGCCTAAAAATTCAACACAACTTTCAAGATGCTTTTCTTCGACAAAATTTCGCGCATCCGGCAAAGTCTCCTTTCCAATCAAAAAGATTTTTATCGTCGGAATTCTTTGCAACAAATTTTCAGCCTGCTCCAAGAGCATCATCTGGTTTTTGTTCTTGTTCAGCTCTGCCACGACCGTGATGATGAAGTCATTCTCGCCGTAACCGTATTTTTTCTGTAGCTCAGATTTAGTCATCCTTTTCCTCCGTTGGCGCAAACCTTTCCAAGTCCACGCCCACCCCGTCCATCTTCAAAATTTCTTTCGCGCGGAATTTCCGCCTTGCCAATTGGTAGTCTTCCTCGTTTATCGTGATAAGGACATCCGTGAATTTCGCCAGATGCTTTTCTATCGGATAATAGACCAGCCAGTTCAGCAGCGGCGCGCCCTTGTAGAAATGAAAGCCGTGCGCCGTGTATATGACCTTGATTTTCTTTTGCTTCCACAATTTTTTCGCGGCAAGACGCGCTATTGCGCCGCCCATCGGAGTGTGACAATGGATTATGTCGTAATTGTTTTTCTTGAGAAGTCTTTTTACTTCTAGAACCGCCTTTATGTTGCTCAGGCTGAAAGGACTGCGCCGTATGCCGATTTTGTATGAACGGTCGCAATCGGGCACGCTTTCCTCGCAAGGGCTTGCGTAGTCCACAGTCCATCCTCTTACCCGCAAGTCCTGCATATACGGACGGTTGAACTTGGAGAAATTCGCGGTGTTGGAAACGAAAAGAATGCGACGCGGAACGGCGGTTTTAGACTCATGCATGACGAACCTCCTTTGTCAAGGAACGACAAGAATGTCCTGCAAAAATCAACTTGACTTTGTTCATCGGATACTTTATGATATGTATAGTAAGATTTGAAGCGGCGCACGTTAAAGGAGGTAGATGATGACGACAATGAACATTGTGCTTGATGACAGCGTGGCAGAAACTTTTAACTCCGTTTACTCCCGTCTTGGAATCAGCCCGCAGGAAGCGTTTTCCGTTTTTGCGCGACGCTCCATAAAGACAGGCGGATTTCCGTTCAGAATGAAGCGTGGAATCATTGAAGGCATCAGGGAAAAAATCGATTCCCGCAGATTCAAAAAAGCGTTCGGCACGCTCCGCGACCACGCACAAAAGAGCGGCCTCTCCCTGACGGAAGCGGACATTGAGGCTGAAATCGCGCTGTGCCGCGTCGAAAGATAGCCGATGAAACTGTACGCCGTCATCGACACGAACATTCTTGTTTCCGCACTGTGGAGCAGCATAAAGGATTCCCCGCCGGTGAAAATCATGCTCGCCGTCAACAGCCATAAAATCGTCCCTCTTGTTCATGACAAGATACTGCATGAGTACGAGGAAGTGCTCCGCCGTCCCAAATTCAATTTTCCTGCCAACGCGGTACATGTCGTCATTGACAGATTCAGAAAACTGGGGCTTCCGATGATTCCGTTCCCCGCCACAGAAGCCATTCCCGACGAGGACGACCGAATCTTTTACGAAGTCGCGCTCGGCGCACGGCAAGGCGCGGAGGCATACCTTGTAACCGGCAACACGAGGCACTTCCCAAAGCAACCGTTCGTCGTCACGCCCGCGCAGATGATTGAGATTGCGGAACGACTGTAAAGGTGGGCGGGTCATTTCTTTGCCCCCATACATTGTTTCAAAATCTTCCATAACTATATTCTCCCAAACAGTCTTTTCACAAATTGCTTCCAGCCGACTTCCCTGACCACGCACAAGGGCTTGCGTAGTCCACAGTCCACCCTCTCGCCCGCAAGTCCTGCATATACGGACGGTTGAACTTGGAGTAATTCGCGGTGTTGGAGAGGAAAAGAATTTTATGTTGATTCAAATCATATTTATTCATATCAACCTCATCTTAATAGAAAATTTAGCAATGAATTTTCAGATGTCTTCCAAGAAAACAAAGTCTCATTCTTTAATTCCGCCGCTTTTCCCATCTCAAAAATTTTAGAGGGATTTTCATACATTTCAAGAATAGAATTGGCAAGGGCAAATTTATCATTTGGTTTAATTATGATTCCAGTATCTTCGAAAACCTGCTCTGGCAAACCTCCAATATTTGTCGCTATTACCGGTTTCCCAAAAGCATACGCAAGCATTACAACACCTGATTGGGAGGCTTCTATATAAGGAACTATCACAAAATCAATATCTTCAAAATATTTGTAAATTTCGTTGTTCGGAACATATTTGTTTTTGACATTGCAACATGAACCAAGTTTTTTTATTTTGTCATTATCATTATTTGAAATAATTCCATTTCCAACAATACTTAAAACTATATCAGAATCTTTTTCTTTTACGATAGACATAGCATCAAGAAGAACAGAAATTCCTTTATATTCATGTATTCTCCCGAAAAAGAGGATTTTTTTTGTTATTGAATTTTTTTTATAAAAATTATTCGGACGATAATAATTATAATTTCCATGCCGTATCCAACAAATCTGTTCTTTTCTAAAATTATATTTTTTCCTGATCAGAGGAATGAATCTTTCTGAGAGAATTATAATTTTATGAGAATGTTTTATAATATAATCATTAAATCTATCAATTATCGTGTTTTTTTCACCTAAATGCATAGAAACATCATGAATCGTAGTCACAATTTTTATTTTCTTATTTACAAATGGCAAAATCATTCTTCCCCATAACGAAAGCATAGGAATATAAATCCATTCTGGAGAAAAAGAATTTATCCACTTTCCAAGTTTTAAGAACTTAAAAATGCCCAAACTTTTTAAAACAAAGTCTTTTGCATTTTTATAGGTTGATATATAAATTAAGCTCAAATTCTCTTGACTTAACTTTTCAAATTCTATTTTATTTTCAACAAAAGATGAAAGAATAAGCTGTATTTTTATGCCCTCAAGCAAAAGCTGGCGAACCATTTCATAAGTATAAACACATCCCCCTCCAGATTTTCCTAAATATAAAACTGTAATTTTCATTATTTTGTCTCCATATCTATCATTTCCAATAAAAATTTTGACTTATCAGAACTGAACTTTCTCATAAAAAGCCAATTGGGATCTTTCAATTTCGCAAATACAAAGTCAGTATCATTATCTGTAATTTCTAACGAACCATTTTTTATAGTCCTCATCTCGCAGTTCACAAGATAATCTTGTCTTGGGATTTCTTTTTCTATAGTGTTAATCACAGTTTGAAGAATACATTCTTCAGGATTGTGAATATATTTACCGATTTCCATAATACACGGATTTTTTTCAATATACTCAACAACTTTCCCAATCGTTGAATATGTAAGTTCCATCCATGTCTCTGATACACACCAGTCTAAATTCAAATTTCTAATTTTTTTGGGAATAAAGAAAAATTTAAAAATCTTTGGAAAGTTATAAAAAATTTCTTTCCACGGAATTTTCTGACCTTTAAAACATCTTGGACGCACAAAACTAAAAGGTTTTATTTCTATTTTAAATTTTGTATTATGAAAAGAAATCCAATAATTATTTATATTTGCAAAACACAATTTTTTAAAATTCTTTTCACAAGAATCCAAATTTTCAAGACTCAAAAAAGCAAAATAATTCCTAGGATTGTTTTTTAATAAATATGAATATATATATGAATTTGATTTTATAGGATAGTCAGAGTTACTAACTAGCACGAAATACCCCCCCCCGTGTCTATTTTCATTCATATTTTTTTCAATCACTTTTTTCATTAGCAAAAGAGATGCTTTAACACAACTAATATCTCCCCAAATAGTGTCAATTCTCTCATCATCTGCTATAAAGTATTTCTTAGGTATCAACTTTAAAAAAGGTTTTATATCAACAGATTTTTGAACATGAACAAAAAAATCAACATTTGAACCATCTAATTTCTTTATAGCTCTTGAAAGGAGTTCTGGATCATTATATGCTAAAATGCAATAACTAATCTTCATAAAAAATCATCCTCTACATCAGTTTTTGATTTAAATCTTCAAGAAAATACCATCTGAAAGGCACATATTCGTTGCTATTGTTTGTATAAACAGAGACAGCCAAATACATAAAAAAATATGCATAGAATGGAAGCATAAAAAGGACTCTGTAATTAATATTGAAACGTTTGTTACAATCAGGAAGTAGTAAACAGTAATAAATCAAAAAATATTGTGCTAGACGACCTCCTGTATGTCCACCCAAAACAAAGGGCAATACTACACCTACAGCACAGACATTAACAAGTCCGACAGTATTCTTCCTATGAAAAACAAGCGCATATATAAATAAAATTAGGTAAACAAGCCGCTGAAAACTTCCACTAGAATCTTTTATGCCTCCTTTCTCAAGATACAACATAAAAAGTGGGAAGATGCTCCCAAGAATCTTTGGAAGCACAACTTTCATACCCATATAGGTACATGCAATAATGAAAATAATTGCTTTTGGTTTTGCATAATACAAGTGATAAAAAAGCAAAGCTATTACAGCTGATTTATGAAAAAGAACCGCTACAATACAAACGAAAAAATATTTTAAGAAATTTCTCTGTTTAATAAAGATAAATCCATAAAAAACAACAGAAACTGCAATCGCCTGTCTTATTGTGCTTAAATCTGTAAGATAAAACAGACATACATAAATCATAAGAGATTCAAATTTTGAAACACTGTATTTATTTATCAATATTCCGATATTTGCATAAGTTATAATTGCATAAACAGAGAACATTATAAGAGGCTGATTTAAATATCCTGCACAACTAATTATCAATTTATCCAATGGCTCAAGACGAGTTATATTTAGTGGATTAAATGTAGGATATATAAAATCTAAGTAACTGGACCAGTCATATCCGATATTAAAACGAAAAGAAGTTACAAAAATTATGAATAGTACGGAAATCTTATATCCTGTCTGTTTAGGAATAAAATAATGTCCTTGAATAATATTGTATCGTCCACAGAGTAAAACTATAAAAAATAAAAAAAAGAAATAAAACCACATAAATTTATAAAAATCGCCCTTCTTTTATTGCTGTTTTCACAATTTTCCATTGCCTTATATTAGTTCTCATCTTAAAACGCATTACAGTATTTACATATACAAAATCTATAAAATACCTAATTTTTGATATTCTTGAATGCTTGTTTATAAATTTTTCACGATTCCTATAAATAAATTTATAAAAGAAATCAGACTTTTTTCCTGTACAAACGCTTTCTTTGTGTTCCATACAAGCTGATGGCAGGTAAAATATTTTAAGTTTGTTTTTTATTGCTCTGTAAACAAAATCAGTATCATCCCAATATACAAAATAGGATTCATCCATGAGTCCTATTTTTTCAAAAACAGTTTTATGAATAAGCATAAAACAAGTCGGACTGTATGTGACAACACTTTTCCGATTGAATGAAATGCCGTCCTTTTTGTCAAATCCTATATGTTTCGATTTATATGTAATTTTGCTAAATTTTCCACCACCAAACCATATATTCTTATTATCATATATTAAGATCTTTGGAACTCCTATAAAACCATTTTCTTTTTCAAGAGCATCATATAAATTTGATATTGTATTTTCATAAAGCACAATATCGTTATTGGAAAGGAGGACATAATCACATCCATCATGAAGCGCATATATGATTCCCTGATTGTTTCCTTTTGCGACTCCATAGTTTTCTTTGTTCACAATGAACTTTGTTTCAAAGGCGCATCCAGAAGCAAGCGATTTTGCCTTTTCAAGAGAACCGTCAGGGGAAAAATTGTCGATGACATACAGGATGAAATTCTTGTATATCTGTCGTTTCATGCTGTCAAAGAAATCATCAAGAACTTTCTCACTGTTATACAGGACGGTAACTATCCCGATTTTCTCTTCGTCCATCATTTGCCCTCCATGATTTTCCGTATCTTCGTGCAGTCTCCCCAAATTGCCAACGAATCATACGGTCTGTCGGGGAAAGCCCCATACTCCAACTTAACGTCAAGGCCGTTGTCCTTTACGAATCTCTCAACACGGGAGGCCAATGTCTCCGGCTTGCCACAGCAGGCGTTGATTGTCCCGAACACCGTGTCGTTCAGGACCACCGCGGCGACCTGCCCGCAGAATTCGTCGAAGTCAAGGAAATCAAATTGGTTTATTCCCGACGTAAACGGAAAGGTCTTTCTGCCTTCGGCCGCCGCCTGCATTATCTTCGAGAAAATCGAGCAACCCCTCGCGCTATTGTCGACGATATAAAATCCGCGCACCCATTGAAGCTTGGTGTCCGTGTCTTTCACGAGTAGCTCCGTCATCTGCCTCAGCGCGTTCTTCGCGATTCCATAGAGCGAGAGCGGATTGCACGGCGTATTTTCGTTTATGCTTCCCTCGTGAAAGCCGACCTCGTGCATGCTGCCGAGCACGACCAGTTTTTTCACGCCGCCCGAAACCATTCTATTTAGGAATTCGTAATGCCACGGCAAGTCGAGGATATGGTTTTCCGAAGCATGCCTGAACCCGTCGCGCCATGCAAGGTGAACGAGCACATCCGGCATCCCGAAGTATTCATACGGACGGTCTATTTCAAAAATGTTGCCCGCGCGGGATACTACATTTTCGCAGCCATAGGCAAAATCCCTAAAATCGGATGCGATGATTTCGTTCCCGCTTTCGGCGAGCGCACGGATTATGCCGTGACCCATAAAACCGTTTGCGCCAGTGACCAAGATTTTCATTCTGCTTTCTCCCATTGGTTTGTCTCAAAGTTGAATTTTTTTATGACTTTTGCGGGAATCCCTGCCGCAACCGAAAATGGCGGAATGTCATGCGTAACGACTGCGTTCGCTCCAATCACACATCCGTCTCCAAGCGTTACGCCGGGCAAAATCCGCGCTCCTATTCCAATGAACACGCCGTTGCCTATTCTTGTTTTCTTTATTTCCAAGCTGGTATCATTTGTGCCGGTTCCCGGAACATACTGGTGATTGCAATCCGCGATGTATACGAACGCGGAAAAAACACACTCTTCGCCTATCATAAGTTCATCCGCCGCAATAATATGACAACATTGCTCTATGGTCGTCCTGTTTCCTATCACAAGACGCGGAGCAAGCCGCTGGCCATGATACACAGAAATAGCCTCCATCCTCGCGCCATTCAAAATACGTACACGCTCTCCGATGAACATGTTTTTTTTGCCAAGAATACGCATAGGCTTTATTATCTTTGACCTATGCCCGAACGAACCGTACAAAACATTTTCCTTTATGTCCCTGATTCTATTCAATAATTTTACGACAACCTTTCGGAGGAAGTTCATGCGGACTTTCCTCCATATTGATACACGGCTTCTATCCGGGCATCATGCATAATGACTACATCCGAGCCGATGTGGATGAGGCGTTTGCCAAAATTGCCCCACATAAAACCGCTTTGCAATCTGACCTGCCAGCAATGCATTCTTTTACAAATCTTTTTCAACACCATTTCTACCCCAAAATATCGCAAAACTCAAAAAGCAATATTTTCATGCTTCCCGCTAACTTTTTATACATTTTAAATATGGCGGACATTAGCCATTGCGGTAAAAATAAGGCAAGCCGCACATAAATACGTGTTTTTAGCTTTGCCTCGCAAATCATATCTTTGTTTACCTCTGGAAAAGTGATTCTGAATAACTCAACATCAGGCTTTTCCAAACAAAACAACATCTGCCGCTTTGCTATAATTTTTCGATTTCTTATAAGTGCTTGATTTATTATTTTAGGTCTGGATTCTATAAGCCGGACAGCAAGGATTTCATCATATATGTTTTTGCTTGAAAGCGTGTGCATACATGAGTCCGCATTCTGATAATATTTATAAAGGACTGTATCACACAAACTAATTCTCTTTGCATATGCAAATATGAGATAATTAAAATACCAATCCTCTGCCAACGATATGCCTTCTGGATAACGTATGTTGTTCTTGGACAAAAATGACCGCAGGTATATTTTTGCCCAAGAGGCAAAACAATCGACTTTTGCCTCTTGGGCAATGTCACCGGGTAAAAACTCCTCTGTGTGACATTTTGTTACTGCTGAAAATCCAAATTCAACAATCTCCGGCTTATCTTTGTCAATTTTCTTTATAACTGTTTCAAAAAGAATTTCCGAAACTTCGTCATCTCCATCCACAAAGCACACATATTCGCCGCGCGCCATATCAAGCCCTGCGTTCCGCGCCGCACTCACGCCTTTGTTTTCCTGATGAATCACCCTCACACGGCTGTCTTTTTCCGCGTACTCGTCGCAAATCGCGGGGCATCCGTCGGGCGAGCCGTCGTCGACCAGAATCAGCTCGAAGTCCGTGAACGTCTGCGCAAGAATCGAGTCAACGCATCGGCGCAGGTATTTCTCCACATTGTACACAGGAACGATACATGAGATTTTGGGAGTACTCATTTATACTTTTTTCCTTTTCTGCATCACAAAAACCCCGACCGCACCTGCTGGCAAAAACAATATCACACCGCACATGGTCGCAATTAAAATCCACTGCATCCAAGAGCTACAATCTGGTAAAAATCCACGCAATGCGATGCCCGACAATCCGAACGCTATCCCCAGCACAAGTATCTTTGCAAGCGAAACGAAACTATTCCTTTTCAAAATCCGCCTGTTCGCATATACAATCATATCCACTGTTCTGTACGCATACGAACACAGGCTTCCAAACAGAACGCCTCTGAATCCTAGCCAAATAGTAAACGCCACGCTCGCGACTATGTTTATGGCCGCCTCGACCAAAGCCCTCCACTGCGTCTGCCTGAAATGCCCCGCCGCATTTATCACCTGCCCCGCAGGATTGCGCAGGTTGTTCGCGATGCCCACAAGCACGAACAGAAGCCCAAGCATTGGCTGAACATACTCCGCGTCAGTCAAATTTCTTGTATAGACTGACATAAACGGCATTATCAAAATGAACGCCATGGAGTACACAAATGCAAGCACGGTGAAAAAAAATGTTTCGTAAAGCCCGAAAAGCCCCGCAGTCCGCTCCCCAGCATCCTTCGCAAGGCTCTCCCCGAAGAAAGACTGTATCCCATTTGAGAACGCTCCCAGCATTTGGTTCACGGCGGAAAACACCATCGCATACATCGTATAAATCGACGCATCCTTCAGCGAACAGAAAATCGTTATCAGGACAACCGGCGAGTTGAACACGACAAGCCCTGCCACCTGATGAACCATAACATTCTTGCTTTGGCTGACGGCGTTCCTATTAGGCTCATGCCTGAAGTTCACCCATCTGTAATGTCCCCGCACATACGCCGAAAGCCATAGATAGCGGCTCAAATACACAAGGGCGGACGCCAGCTTCACGGTCAAAATCCCAATCCCGATTTTTATAAGAGCCGCCGCCACACAGGTGTTCAGCACGACCGCCACAATCTGCGCAAGCGATATGATGTATGTCTTTCTGTCTGCCGTGAGCAGGACGCGGTACTTGCCTATCAAAAAAAATTCAGCCGCTCCCGTTATTCCAAGCACAAGCACCATAAGAGCACTGGTCGCCCTGTTCACCTGCGAGCTGACCACGAACGGATAGACAAAGCTCAAGATGAAGACAAGTGCCGTAAACGCGATTCCAGAGCGCATATAAAAAAGCCGCGTCGCGGACAGGATTCCGCTCACCCCGTCCGAATCGCCCTCTGCGAGCGGCCTGTACAGGGTAGCGATGCTTGCCGCCCCGATCCCCGCCTCCACTATGTTCAGGTAGGCGATGAACTGCGTTATCGAGGAGACCATGCCGTTTATGTCGGAGCCGAATGTGCGCACGACTAGCGGCGGCAGGACGAACCCGCAGACAGCCGTTCCAACTTGCAGGACTATGTTTGAGAATACGGTCAGTACAACTTCCTTCTTGCGCTTAGAAAATTTCATGTTCGCCATATAAGCAACAACGCTCCTTTCATTCTCGCACAAAACTCACAGAGTTTTCCGCCATAACAACATACGTTTCGCCGCAAAACCTTGTTGTTTTAGTCTCCAAACATTATTGTTTCTCTTGCAAAATAAACAAGGCTCGGTTTCCAAACAAAGTTTGCGCACTCGTTGCATGAACAAGCCGCGCGTTTTCTCCGCTCACTCTGCCAAATCCCGTATGTCCACGCCAAGCGCGTCCGCTATCTTGATGCCATCGCTTATGCGCGGCTCCGTCCCGAACTGCCGCATCGACGACACCGTCGTCTCCGCCTTGCCCATCGCGCGAGCAAGGATGCGGTACGTGAGGTTCTTCTGTTGCCTATAAATCTCTACCTTATCCCAAAACGCCTTCTTGGAACGTCCAGCTTCTTTCACGCCAATGCTCCCCGCCTCATCCTGCCGCCCCCACGCGCTCGTATCCCAGTTCCTCAAGGCTCATGACCTTGTCGCACACATCGCCGATGAAAACGCCGCACCCATTCTCCGTCACGCTGCGCAGTTTTCCGCTGTAGTCCGACTCCGTCTCGCCGTGCGAAAAATGGCACTGGTAGACAAGCACGAAGTCATATTCCTTCAGCCGGGACTGCAACAGCTGCACGAGCGGCCAGTCCATCGACTCGCAAATCATGATTTCGTTTTCCTGCCAACTTCCGCCTGCGTCGCTCGTGAGAAAGCCCTTGAAATCGATGAGACTCTTCTGGATGCTCTCCGAAAGGTCTGCCGCCCCGATGAGGATTGCGTAGCGTTTCATACACTGAATTTTTTCCTGTTTTTACTTCGCGCGGAAGATTTTCCGTACAAATGGAAGTGCCGAATCTCATTCAGGAAACCGCGCGCAACAAAGTAATGACAAGATACAAACTTGTTCAAATCATAATGACATCTCATTATCAAAATATAATATCATCAGATGTCATTAATGTCAATACTTTGATAATAAAATGTCATTATTATAAGGTTATGTCAAAGACATTCAGAGAGAATCTTAGGGATGAGCTTGATTATCAGGACATGAAAGTGAAAGAACTTTCTGTTGCCACTGGGATTCCCAAGCCGACTTTGGACTGCTACCTGAGCGCGCGGCAAGTGATTCCGCCTGCCGACATCGCCGTAAAGATCGCGAAAGTTTTGAACGTGAGCGTGGAATACTTGATTTGTGGAGACGACGCGAAAGTCGTTCCGAAAGAATACAGCCGCTTCCATCCGTTCCGCTCCATTTTGGAAGACCTTTCGGTTTTGTCCGACGATTCCATTGAAAAACTTCAGATAATGATTCATGCGCTTGCCGAAAACAAGAAATAGAATTCCAGCCATGCGCGATATGCAAAATAGCCTATTCTCTATTAATAGCTATAAAAGAGTGTCCATATTTCCCCGCCAATAATCGGCGCGTTAGTTGCCAACAAATGGTTCATTAGTAACCAACAATTCGCTTGCTGGCTACCAACAAGATGTTTGTTAGTTACCAATGAGACTCTTGTTGGGAAAAATTTCGCGAAAATTTAGCTTTGAGTTCAAGAATTTTGATTTTTTTGCTCTTTACTGTTGACTTCTTAAGAATGTTGTGGTATATTATAAATAGGTTCAAGCATTTTGAACATTTTGATTTATTTAATTTAATAGGGGAAAACAGGATGGGGAATGACAAATTTGCCGCGAGGGTGCGCGATTTGAGGGAGGAAAAAAAATTAACGCAGGATGAATTGGCAAGAAAACTCGGCGTAACCAAAAGCGGAGTGGCGATGTGGGAGACGCGCGGCGTAGTTCCCAAAAACGAAACTCTTCAAAAAATTTGCGATGTTTTGGGAACGACGGCGGACTATCTTTTGGGCATCGGAGAAGTGAACGCGAACGAGGCGAAAATAAATTCAATCCAGCGCGGGTTGAGCCGCCTTGACGAAAAGGACTTGGAAAAGGCGGAATGCATTCTGCGCCTCGCCTTCTCCGAAGCATTTGGAGGAAGGTAATGGAAGAAGAGTTTACGGTGAATTACAAGGGCGCGAAAGAACGCGCCGACGAGATTTTGCTTTCACCTTTCATCAAAAGCATGTTTCCTTCCAACTGCTTCGACTTGGTGGAAAAACTCGCCAGCGAAGTTGCGATCAAAATTCTGCCTTTTTCGTGGATTGAAGAACATGGAATGAAAGCGGAAGATGTTATACATTCAAATGACGCGGAAACGTTTGAACAGAACGGAATGTATGTTATCTTTTACAATCAAAAATTTCAGAAGCCACGGACGGATTTTGGCATAATGCACGAGATAGGGCACATCTATAACGGTCATGACATGGAAATCCTCACAAAATACAGAAAGACGAAAGACGCACGACTTGAAAAACTGTACAAAAAATGCGAGACGGAGGCGAATCTCTTTGCGGCGGAACTTTTGATGCCTGAAGCGATTCTGCGCCGTTTGCAGGAATTGGGCTGCCGCATTGATGTCGCTTTTTTGCAAAGAACATTCGGCGTTTCAGCACAGGCGGCTCAAATTAGCATAAACAACTTGAAAAGAAGCGCGAACAAGAGTGTCTCGTATTGGGAAAAGGACGCATCGTTCGACGAAGCCATTCTTTTGAAATTCAAGGCCTTCATCGAAAGAAACGCGCCCCGAAGGAAAGGTTACACAGAAGAACTTGAATGTGATTTGGCGATGCAGGCAGAGCGAGACAGCTGGCTTGCAAACGGCTGGTAGTTTGGGAAAACGGCGGGCGGCTTGTTTTAGACAAAGCCCGCTTTTTGCAAATAAAAAAAGCCTGAAAAACGCCGCAGTTTGTGGCTGGCGACGGCTCTTCAGACTTTTCGGAAACGAAGAACGTTTCACAAATAATGTGACAATTAGATTGTAGCGTTTTTCTGTTTTCGTTTCAAGAGCCTCGCAAAAAAAATTGAGGAGGCGAAGCCTTATGGCAAACGCAACTTCTAACTTAATGGATTCCATCGAGAATCCTAATGGGCGTGTGTCTGTAAAATTACAGCGCAACTATTTTTCAAAAGACTCTTCCGACAGGTTCGTGAGGAGAGCGGTGCGGAACACGCGCACCGTAGGAAATGTCCTGCAACTCGTGGCGGACAAAGTTCCCCAGCTCGACATCGGTACGGTGTACTCCGTGTGCGACGCCCTGGAAAAAGTCCTCACGGAAAGTCTGGGAGGGGGAAATTCCGTCAAGTGCCTGAACTTGGGAATATTCTACATCGCGTGCCGCGGCACGACTGACGGAAAGACATTCTCGCCCGAAATCACGGTGGGGTTCGTTCCTTCGGAGAGGACGAAGGCGGCAATCGGAAAACTCGCGGTTTCGCAGGAAGACTATTCGCCAGTGAGCGCGACGATTTCCAAAATCACCGACATCGACACGGGAACAAGTGGCGGCGCACTTTCGCTGAACGGCTCGGTGCAGATTTTGGGAAAGAAGCTTCTGATTGGTGGCGAGGGAAGCGGGATTTGGCTTGCCCCTGCGTTAGGCGAAGACGGCACGATTGACAAGGACGGATATGATTGGGAGCGGGTCACCGCGCCGCTTTCCGTGAACACGCTGGGAACGCTTTTGTTTCCGCTTCCCAAGACGCTTTCGGCTGGAACGTACCGCATCGTGCTGAAGACGCGTTGCACTTCAAGCCTGAAATACGAGTGCAAGGGAATGATGACAACCGTTTCTGAAGCGATTGCGATTCAGTAGGCGGCGACAAAGCACGGTGGTTTGAGATTGACGAAACTGTCGTGCTTTGTCAGGCGCGAAATCCTCGCTGTCACTATTCACTATTTTTTTTGTCCGCACCCTTTCGCAAAGCCTGTCTATTGCCATTTCCGCGTCCAGCGTGTGATATGATAGGTAGACTTACGCCATCGTTTTCGCGTCGGCAATTTTGTAGTTTCTTTGCTGGAAATATTTTTGTAATAATGCCAGTATCTGTAAGTATAGCCCATCTAATAAAGTGTGTCTTTTGAAAACGCCTTCTCCGTTTTTTCTATCCGCACCTCGTCGCAAAGCTCGTCGAGCAAATACGCTTCTCCCGCCCATTGAAAAAAGTCGAATTTTAAGTCGAGATGAAAGGCGACACAGGAATTCATAAATTTGCAAATGAAGTCGCAGGAATCAAAGCCATGCGCGAGGGAACGTTCAAAAAAACTGCCTTGTATGTCGCAGAGCTGTTTTTCTATGGAATTCATTTCGCGCTCTCCAAAATTTCATCAAAAAACATTCCGTCTTTTCTGTGCTTTCGGAAAATCTCTTCCGCTAAAGAAATGCCTTTTTCCCTGTTTTCCGCGCTTTTTTCCAAAAGTTCGTTTTTGTATTTTTGAGAAAGTTTTTCCGCCTGAACGATTTTAACTTTCGCGCACGCCCTTGTTGAAAGCGCGACATATTGTTCGCCGAGTTTTAACGCGCTCAAACATTCCACAAGGGCGGTATCGGTTATCGTTCCGCCAAAGAATCTGTCCAGCACGACTAACATTCGGTCGTTTGCGATGCAATCTTTTGCGTAACTTTGCATTTTCTTATAAAGATTTGAATTTTCAGCATAATCCAAAAGACCGCGATTGTAGGCGATGAACAAAGCCCAATCAAGCCCGAGCGGAATTTCCAACATCTTCAATCCGTCCAAAGTAAAACTCAAAGTGTTAAAGAACGGCGTTTTCGTAGCTACAAACCAAAGTGAGCGGCTGGAGTTTTTCCGTTCCCATATAAAAGTCTTTTCCAAAATCGCACTTGTCGCGGCTTATGGGAGCGGCATCTCCTTTGATGCCATTTTTTGACCCATGATACAAAACTGTCTCGTTCATATTCGTTCCTTAAAAATTAAGTCCGCAGGAAATTTCAATTTCCGAGGAACTTAATTTCGCCTGCGTTAAGCAACTTGTTGCGACGCAGGCGGTTTGATAAGCGAGTTTCTGAAAGAAACTCGGCATTAAAATTGACGACGCTAATCAGTCGTCAATTTTAATTGTTCCCCTATTTTTTCAAATCCATGCTTTGTCGCCTTGCCACTCAAATCCGCAAACCGGGGAATATTTTACCTTATTTTTGCGCGATTTTCAACACGCCGACGAGATTTTGCTTTCGACTTTTTCGTGGATTGCGGAACACGGAATGAAAGTGGAGGCGTTCATTCAGATGACGCGGAAACTTTTGATGCCCGAAGCGATGCAATTCAGTAGGTGACGACAAAGCAGAGTAGTAGAGCTTGCCGAAACTGCCGTGCTTTGTCAGGCGCGAAATTCTCGCTGTAATAGAGTTTTAAATGGTGGCAGTGTTGTTTCTGCTTTTCCTTGTTTTGCGAAAAAATGAAAAGCGGAAATTATTGGGGTAGGGTATGTTAATGTTTCAATTTCATTTGTTTTTATAGCGGTGAAAACTGTCTTTGCCATACCAATGTCGAATTTTTTTTCAGCAACTTGCAAAGTAAAGGAATTTTGGAAAATATGCCTCTTTTATATTTTTCTTACTGTTGAAACTGTGTAAACGCAATTGTAAATTTCCTTATTTACAATATTTGATTAGATTCAAATAATCATTTCAACAATTCTATTTTTGCTAAATTCAACTTCCCTTTTAAAATACAATACTCGTCGAAAGCTCTTTCATAATCTTCAGAAGAGATTTTTTTGTTTATAAAAGGTTTGTCTGTAATAATCCCCTTTAAATCAAATATAATATTTTGCATATCGTGAATAGTAGAAGGAATATTTCCAAGAATTTCTGTATAACAAGTTTTTAATGAATTGTAATCATTTGATAGCATTCTGAAAGATAAAATTAAATCACGCCCTTCCGAATCTTTAAACTCATTAGTTTTTATTCTTTCGACAGATTTTAATATATATGTTGAATCATCTAAAATAATATTTAAGTAAGCTTCTATTAGCCCATTTTTTTTATTCTCTGAAGAATATCCCACGGATAAATAATATCCCACCCCAATTCCTATTAAACTTGTAATAAACAACTCTAATATGTCAATTAGGGAGCATTCAAGAAAGGGGTTATTATAATTTTTATAGGAAGACACTCCAATTATTACAACGAATACCAAAAAACATACAGAAACAATAACACTTATTATCAAGATTCCCTTTTTAAGTCTCATAGTTTGCTTGCCATATTGATATATTTTTTGATTTCATCAACAATAAGTGGCTCGTCAATACATTTAAAATTCAAACGTTCTAATATTTTTTTTTCTCCAAAAAGACGAGCCAAGCCTCCAAATGTTTCTTCCAAAAAAGCAGTGGAATAACCTTCGACTCCGTCTAGGTCAATAATAACTTCTTCAGTACATGATTCGTCTCTAAAAAGAGGCTCAAGATATTTTTCTCTGAATTCCTGTGCGGAATATTTACCATCTGATTTAAATCGCCCACCAGGGCATTTTGAAAAATCTGAAACTTTAATTGTTTTCATCTGTTAACTCCGGAATGAAATCCCAAGAAATAATAGTACCACAAAAAGGTAAATCTATATCATTACAATTTTCAGCCTTTTTTGAATCAAAATAACCTTTCTTTGAAATAATATATAAATTTTTCAACTTACCGTCTACAATATATTTGTATACCCTTGGTAGTCCTTTTCCGCGATATGGTAAACGTGTTTCAGAACGATTTTCCCCAAGTAAGGTTGACATAAGCAGTTCCGTATCGCTTAGTGATAACAAGTCTTTAAATTTTTTCCGTATAGTAGACGGAATGCCTGTGCCACGGTCAAGTAAGGCGAAAGTAACTGAATTTTTTTCACTATTGTAATATGCTATTAGCCACCATTCTTGAATCTTTGGACTCCTTGAAGCATGCTCTTTTACATTTATCATTAATTCCATTATAGTCGAATACACATCTCGCGTCAATTTCCTATCCTTTATCTGTAATCTAGTACGAACAAACTCAATTATTTCTCCAACTACTTCCGATTGAATAAAAGTTCCATTTCTATATGGATACAAAAGATTCCACATCTTTATGCGAATAATTGCTGTTTACATATTTGTAAAATCCTGAGTCAAGAAAAATCTTTCTTGACTTCTCATTTTCAGGAGCATTGCCATATATTCTACACTTATGATTGTGTGAGACTATTGAAACTAAATATAGTATAGTTTCAACGGTTAGCTGTGCAACATTGGAAAAATTAAGAAAAATTGCATCTTTAGACATATTTTTGAATACCATCTGAAAAAAAGATTGCGTTTCTGAAAAGTTATTAATTAGAGAAAAATTTGTCGGTGCCACTATCTGTAATTTATTAGGATGAGCAAAAGTATTTCCATGTTTCTTTTTAGTACTTTTGCCTTTAATATGAGTTAAGAATCTCATTACTTTCAACGATTTGTGCTTGTTAAATTTTTTATATTTTATTTCTTTATACAACTTTTTCATAAACACATCTATTTACACAAATCTCTCACCACTTTTTTTGTATCTTCTCCAAAAACGGCATGAGCACAAAATCCATCGCGTTTTTCATCACGACTAACATAAAGTGGATTCTAAATTATTATATACCATTCTAAAGAAAAAGAAAAGCGGAAAAACGGAGTGTCTATAATTTGTAGGAAATTGTTTGCTCAATCCCGTTTCTTACTATGATTAGATTTAACTTGCAGAAGAAAAATCTGATAGTTTTTCCTTGTTAGTGGACATTTCAACTGTTTTGGCGTTAGCATTTACTTCGGTTTCATTTACCCAAATAAGACTTCCTTTTTTGTTAGTGTAAAAATCAGAAGACAGATATTTAAAATATCCTTTTCTTAGATGGGGACGGACTTTTCCACGTAAAGATATTTCATTTGATTCGAAAAGTCGTTCTGAAAATCCGAGCATAACACTATTTTTCAATGGCTCGTATTTTTTGCTATTGTTTATTTTGGGCACGCCTTGTCTAACACACTCTGGAAAGCAAGTCATGTAAGTTATTAGATTGACCGCAAATCTGAAATTACGCTCCACATTGATTGCATCGTCATCCTTGCTGTTCTTAACTAACTTGTATTCATTTTCAGGAATATTTCCCGCTCCATCCTTGTCAACAAAGCCAACTATCACATTGTCATAGCAAGGCCAAAGCATAAATGAAAATGCGAATCCATGCTTTTCATGAGGGACATGAACGCCTATATCATATTTTATGAATTCATTCCCATCCAAATCCTTTTGTCTTTTGCCATTGTCAGAGATATATTTTTTTATTCCTTGTAGATCTTTTAGCAACATTTTTTCTTTTATAAAATCTGATAATTCTTTTTTCTCAAGATAGACATGTAGTAATTCGCCTTTGTAATCTGCATACCATAAATTCAAAATTATTTCGCCAGCCATTTTGGTAATTTCATTTGGGTGACTCTTGAAAAATATATAATTTTCACGATAAAAATCTTCACCAATTTTACTGTCCCTATTCCGAGACCATGTATGATATTTCTCCCAAATATTTAAAAGAGGAGCGCTGTATTTTATTCTATGCGACATAGCTACTCTCGTTTACGTGTTCTGTAAAGGGAACTAGGTTTGGTTGTAGTTTCACCTTCAAGAAAATGATAATATTTTCCTGTTCCATCAGGTGTTATTATAAATGAATATTGATAATCTCTATTTTCATCAGCGTCCCAATCCCAACGATGGTCTAAACCTTCTCTGTGATGCCAAACACCTTTTTCAGTTCCTTCATTTGTACCATCATAAAGAATAAATCCTAGGCTTGGCGTTTCTGTAAAATATCCAATTTCCAATAAAGCTTTGTTTCCCGAAGATGTATACCAATCCATGCAAACCCAAGAAGTTATGCCGCCTAATGATTCAATTTCTTCTACTGTAAATACCTTGTCATCCAAAATTATTTCTCGTGCATTTTTTACTTTGGCGGAAGTCGTGTTTTCATTAACTGAACCAATATTTTCTGTAGTAAAACATGATGTAAAAAAAACACAACATAAAGCAGAAATTGCAAATCTAGAAAATTTCATTTTCATATTTTTCTCCAAAACTTTTGATTTTAGAATTCTAAATCCTCGCCGCCAATATTCTCTATTCACTGCCGACCATCAATTGCGGGGCTTCGCTTCGCGCCTACATCTTCTCCAAAAACGGCACGAGCACCAAGTCCATCGCGCCTTTCATCACGGCGAGCGTGCTCTGCGCGAGGGCGAGCCTTGCGCGCGCCAGCGGCTTTGTTTCCGCGTTCAGAATCGGGCAGTTTTGGTAGAACTTGCTGAAAAGTTTCGCCGTGTCGTAGAGGAACGCCGCCACCAGGCTCGGGTCGAAGTTTTGCGCCGCCTTGCAGACGGTTTCGGGAAACGCGCCGAGCTGCTTCGCGAGTTCCCATTCGTCGTCGCCGGAAAGAAGCGCGGCCGCCTCTTCGCTCACTTCGCCTTCGATTCCTTCCGCCTTCGCCTTTTCCAAAATCGAAGAAATCCTCGCCGTCACATATTGCAGGTAGGGGCCTGTGTTTCCGTTGAACGAAAGCGATTCTTCCGGATTGAAAAGCATGTCCTTTATCGGCGTTGCCTGAAGCAAATAGTAGTGCAGCGCGGAAAGCGCGATTTTTTCCGCCACTTCGTCCGCGTCAGCCAAATCTTTGTCGCGACCTTTTTGCCTGATTTCTTCCAACGCCGCCGAATGCAAATTGTCAATCAAATCGTCCGCGTCAACCACCGTTCCCTCGCGGCTTTTCATTCTTCCGCTCGGCAAGTTCACCAATCCGTAAGCCAAATGGTAAAGCTTTTGCGCCCAATCAAGCCCGAGCTTTTTCAAAATGTAGAACAATGTCTTGAAATGGAAATTCTGTTCGGTCGCCACGACGTAAATCATTTGGTTGAACGGCCAGTCGTTGTGCCGCGCTATCGCCGTGCCGATGTCCTGCGTGATGTAGACCGAAGTGCCGTCCGAGCGGAGCAAGACTTTTTCGTGGTCCTCGCCGTCCTTTCCTTTTCCCACGGCTTCGGTGATGTCCACGCGCACCGAGCCGTCCTGAGCCTTGAAGAAAATTCCTTTTTCAAGCCCGCGCTCGATTTCGTCCTTTCCTTTGAGGTAAGTGTCGCTTTCAAAATAAAGCTTGTCGAACGAAACTCCCGTGCGCTCGTAAGTCTGCTTGATTCCGTCCAGCGTCCATTCATTCATTTTCTGCCAAAGCGCGCGGACTTCCGCGTCGCCCCTTTCCCAGGCGACGAGCATTTCTTCCGCCTTGCTTTGCAGGTTTTCTTCGGGATGCTCTTTAGAATATCTGTCATATTCGACATAGCATTTGCCCACGAAATGGTCGCCTTTCATTTCGAGCGACTCTGGCGTATCGCCCGCCGCTTCGTGGAACATTTTGTACGCGAGCATGCTCTTACAAATGTGGATTCCGCGATTGTTGATGATGTTCACCTTGAAGACTTCCGCGCCCGCCTTTTTCAAAATCCGCGAGACGCTTTCTCCGAGCGCGTCGTTACGCATGTGCCCGAGATGAAGCGGCTTGTTCGTGTTGGGGCTTGAAAACTCGAGCATGATTCGCTGACCCGAAAGCGGCATTTTTCCCGTCGCGTCAAGCGAGCCGTAAGTTTCTTTTTGCCGCGCGATTTTTTCCAAAATCGCAAAAGTCTCGTTCGCCTTGTTCAGTTTGAAATTGACATAAGGTCCTGCGCTTATGATTTCTCCAAGCGAGGCAATCTTTATCTCGACTTTGTTTCCCTCGGAAATGTCGCACTCGATTGAATCCGCCTCGCGCAAAATCTGAACTACGCCCGCGGAAATCTGAGGCGGCGCGATCCGAAAAATCTTCGCGAACGAAAAAAGCGGAATGCCGATGTCGCCCATCTTCGGATCTGGCGGCGTTTCAAGCGTGAGCGCGCCCGCCTGGATTTTTTCTGCCTGAATGTCTTTCTCTTCTTTCAACTGGTTCAACGCCGCGGCCACCGCCGCGCGGATTTGTTCTTTTGTGTCCATAATTCATTGTAGCAAAAAAAATCGACTTGTTCAAGGATTGCTCTTGCAGAAGCAAGAGCATGTAATAGGTAGCAGGTATCGCGATTTTAGAACTGTTAAAATTGTCGCGCTATTTTAGCGACAATTTTAAATGACCGTTTTGATTTTTGTCAAGACTTTGCAAAAAAAACAATATTTTTCAGAAACTATCTTAATTATATATAAAAAAAGTCTGCGTGAAAAAAAGTTAAAATTTAAACGGTCGTTATAATTTTAGGCGAAAGGCAGACCGAGATGACTAAAATCTAGGATGTTTAAAATTAGCGTCAGAAGTGCTACGCAAGTCTTGCGACTTGCTACCGAGTTTTTCGCATTATTTATTTTTGCAAAAAACTCGTGCCGCTAATTTTAACTCGAGTTTTCCATGAAAACTCGCTTATTTTGCTTGCCTGCTCGCGCGGGCGAAATCAAGTTCCTCGGAAATTGAGATTTTCTGCGGACTTAATGTACAAAGGAGGATTGTTGTGAAAAGGACTTTAAAACTTTTGGCACTGATTCTGATTGGAACGATATTTGCATTAAACTTTGCGTCGTGCGGCGGAGGAAGTGATGCTTCGGGAGACGAAAAAACAGGTGACAACAACAACGAACAAGGTAACGAATGGCAACAACCCGCTTTCTACATTGACGAAGAATTGGGCGGACAGCAATTTGTTAACCGCGACACGGATCTTAATTATTATAACCTTTCGTCATTTAATCAATCTTATAAAGATGCCCAAAAATTTATGACCAAGAAAGTTAATGAATTAAGCGAAATGGTTACGGGCCAAACGGATGTTGCGTTATATCAAGAAATCGACGACGCCTTAAAGAACATGAACCAAGGCGATAATATCGGCGATAATGTCCAAGGCAATTATACGGCTTTGGCCACGGTATTCGCCGATTTGGAAAAGAATCATATTTATACGGACGACAATAAAAAATATAACAATTATAAATGCAGTTACTATAAATTAGCCCACAAAGCCTATAACGAATCTTTACCTGCCGAATGGCACAATAATACAGGTTCTTTTCCGGCAAATGCCGAAATGCGTACCGATACCAATTCTTTTTTTGTCCAACAGTTAGCCTATTCCAACTATAACTACGATTCGCTAACTGTCGACGAAGCGAAAAACTGTATGAATAATACAATGAATGACATTGCCTACAACACCGGTGTCGACAGCACCGTATTAAAAAAATTCGTTGAGTTAGCCTTGTATAACGAAAGTTTGTACGGGCTAAATGATGTGGCCAATGGCTGTAACCTTGATGTTATTCGAATAAACGATCGTCATGCAAATACTTTTGACGGGTATATTCGTGCCGCAAAAAACAATATGCAAAATTACACGCTTGACGACCGCACAATGTGAGTGCAAAAAATATTTCTTTTTGATTTAAGGAGATATGATAAAAGCACCGCACAAATGGCGCGGCACTTTTATCATGACAAGTTTCTACAGTCGCGTTGCGACTTACTAAACTTGCATATTGACCGCTGCTTCTTATTCCATTGCGAAGCAGTCTAAAAAGCCGAGAACGAAATTGACATTTCGTTCTTGACTTTTTATGGGAGAATGTTATGACCTACAAAATTCTAAAAGGCGAAGAGTTTGGCTTTGACTATCTTCCCAAAATTATGGACATAGATAGAGAAGTGTATTCCGACCTCGGCATGGAAGGCGCGCTTGAGCAAATGGAAAAGCGGTATCGAGCAAACAAGGAAACATTTGTCGCGCTAGAAGATGCGGAGTCGGGCGAAGTCGCGGGTTACATAAACTTTTTTCCTGTGAATGAAGAGACATTTCAAGACATAATGTATGGAAGCGAGCAAATTCGCGATGATGACATTGAACCAGAAGAAATGGCAGATTATGCGCCGGGTTGCCATATTTACATCATTTCCGTTGCACTTCGCGAAAAATACAGAGGCAAAGAAAGCGGCGCGAGCAAGGCTCTTTCCGACGCGTGGATTGCATACTTGAATGAACTTGCAGACAAATACGGACTTGTTGACCGAGAAAGAAAGGCGGACGGAACGCTTGGAAAAGTTGAGGAAGCGCAGATGGACATTTCTGGAACGACAGTTTCGGAAGGCGGTCAGCGTTTTTTGCGCAATCATTTTTTTGTGCAAAGGCGCACGATAGAAAACAATGAGAAAGTCTGTGTTTGTGAAAATAAATGTTTGACAAAACTTTTGAACAACGAGTTGAATTTTAAAACCTACAGGGACGACATTTATTTATTCTTGCCTTTTACGGTAGAAGATGATGGTGCAACTATAAATTCACTTTTTGATTCAACGGATAAATGCGTTCAAGAGAAGTGGGAAGAAAAACACAAGTCTGACATTCCGCATTTTCTTATGGATGAATTAAAATATTGCATAGATTATGAGTGCGAGAATATTGTCGCGGAAGAACTTGAAACAATTTGCTTGGGCAATTTTACATTTTTGCACACAAACGACTTGTATGAGGGGGATGTTGTCGGTGAAGAGGAAATCCATTGTCTGCTTACTGCGCATAGAAAGACACAGCTTTATATTCTGACAATGGTTTTTACAGACAGCAAATTTTACACTACGCAAATTGAAGACCAATTTTCATTTAATTATCTTAAAATTAAAAATCCTGATGGCGGCGATGAATATGTGGACATTGAGGATTATCTTGAAAAACGGTACGGTCTTGTTTCATGCGGCAAGGGAAAAATCCTTATTTGCATGTCGAACAAACCAGAAAAGCCAGAGGAATTTCGGCACATTATGGCGGCGGAAGTCTGCAATGGATTGGAACAGGATTACACTCTCTGTTGTGATGGAGAAATAGCAAAAAAGTGGTGTGAAACTGATTGCACTCATTATGATTCCTATAGCATATTCTTGCCCAGTTCTGTTATTGCTTTTATCCCTGATGAGTTCGATTCCGACGCGAAGAAGAGAATTGAGCAAACGGCGACTTATGCATTTATCGCGCTTTTGACGATGTTTCAAAATACTTCCGTCGCAAGGATAAACAAAAAAATTGCGAACGCGCTTTCTTATGAGGGAAAAATTTCAAACAAAGATGTTTTGGAACTTTACAAAGAATTTGGGAAAACGGCGCATTTTTGGGAAGTGCATAATTATCGATATGTCGGTGCGCAGTTAGAGGCAGAATGCATTATGAAGGCATTTGGAAGTGTCGAGCTTATGGCGGAATGCAAAAAGCAGCAGGAATTCTTGGAAAAGATAGTAAACTTGCAGGCGTCGGAAAGCGAGAGGAGGAGCGGCTTCTTCCTAAACATTATGGCGGTGGCAATTGCCGCCAATCAGGTTAGATCTTTTATTGCAGAAATTATAGATAATTTTTACAATTGGATTAACAAAGGCAGAGGATATCCGAATCTTACTCAGACAAGCGCAACTCATGCTTTCGACCTTGTAATAATTGGTGGATTTGTACTTTTCTTTGTAATCCGAAAAATATTGCGTAACAAACATAATCGTATTCAAAAGAAAATTTTGGCACACAAGAGGAGGCAAGAGAATGACGAAAATCAATGAAATGCCGGGCAACACAATTAGTCAGCATAAGAAAACACATTTTTCGCTTTGGAACAACAAACGGCTTTGGACTGTAATCCTTATGGCGGTCGCGCTGTTTCTTTCTGCTTTTAGGATATTGGATTTTCCGGAGGGCGGTTCGATTACTTTTATGGGGCTTTTCGTTTTGTGGCTTTACACCTTCTTTTACGGCTGGAAAAGCGGACTTGTTTTTTCACTTGTATTTGGCATGTTGCGGTTGCTGATTGCCGAACCTACGGGCGAATTTTTATTTATTGGAGTGCCAGAAAACTATAAGCTATTTGTCACTGTGCTGGAATTTCCGATTGCGTATGGGGTATTTTTTGCGGGCGGACTTTTGCCGCAGAATTCAAAGAGGCGCAGGGATGAAAACATTTTCCAAATAGACGAAAACGCTCGCGGTTTGATTTATGGCTACCTGCTCGGAGTGTTTTTGCAGTATGTTGTCTATGTGATAGTTGCGATTTTGTTTTATGATGCCAAAGGAAGAGGTCTTGCGGAAAACGTTTGGTACTGCGTACGCTATGATGCTTTCGCTCTGATTTTTGAAGCGGTTTTAACCTGCCTTGTGCTTTTGATACCTGAAGTCAGGAAAAGCATTTTCTACTTAAAATTTGTCGCCACCCATAAAGAAGAGAATGTCTCATAAAGCGAATTTTTCAAGGCATTGTCGGGCGTGACCCGACAATCTGCTTTCGTGATGAAACAGATTCCAATGTCAAGAGCCACGCGCTTTTTCCTTCCATTTTTTTCGCTTGCAGAAAAAAGATTTTCATTGTATAATTGATTTCGGAGAAGCCAGTGTAAAACGCCTCGTTAAAGAAAATTTGCAAAACTCATAAGCCTACGGCTTGCTTGGCAAGTTTGCTCGCGCAAACTTGTGATGTGTGTTACTTGAATTTTATACGAGGTCAAAATGATTCAAATCAATTCAATTTCTTTTTCATTCGGTGGACAGATTTTGTTCCAAGACTTTTCGCTTGCCACGAACGCGAAGTGCGCTTGCATCGCGGGCAACAACGGCATCGGAAAATCCACGCTTTTGAAATTGGCGGCGGGAATCCTCGAACCGTCCTCTGGCAAAATAAAAATCTCGGGCGACTCGATTTATGTGGAGCAAGAATGCGCGGAAATTCCGCAAAGCGTTTTCTCGTCGTTTTGGGGAGGGGACAACGAGGCGCGGAAATTCTATTCGATGCTCGGCGTGAGCGAAGAAAAAATTTCCCGCTGGGAAGAACTTTCGGGCGGCGAAAAGAAATGCGTTCAAATAGCGGCGGCGTTGGCGGAAAATCCTGCCGCGCTTTTTTTGGACGAGCCTTCGAACCACCTTGACGGCGAGACCAAGCAAAAAATAATTCTCGCCTTGAAAAATTCTTCCGCGCAAATTATTCTTGTGTGCCACGACCGCGAATTCGCCGACGCGCTTTGCGAGCAGACGATTTTTCTTTTTCGTGAAAGCGAAGCGTTCTCCGGCGGCGAGGACAAAATCTGCGCGAAAATTTATGATTCGAATTTGAGCCGCGCGTTGGAATTGCGCGACGCGGAATTTTCTTCGCTTCAAAACGAATGGCAAGACGCAAATCAAAATGCCAAGAAAGTGAAAACCGCCGCGGAAAAATGGCGGCAAGAAGCGGCGCGTTCATCGGGGCGCGTAAAAAAATCCGCAATCGGAAAAGGCGACCACGACGCGAAAAGCAAAATCGACATGGCGCGCCTGAGCGGAAAGGACAGGACGGCGGGCGACACGCAGGCGCGTTTTGAAACTTTGCTCGCGCGGACGAACGAGCGGCGCGACAAAATAAAAAGGCCGCTTGCAAAAAAATCCGGCTTCTCGTTTTCAAAGGCGGGCGCGGATTTTGAAACTTCCAACCGTTTCGGGGCGAACAATATTCCCGAAAACATTTTGCAATTTCCGAAGACGATTCTCGCGAACGGAAAATCCGTCGAATCTTTTTGCATAAGGCGCGGAGCGCGAATCGCGCTTGTCGGAAAAAACGGCAGCGGAAAAACGCTTTTGATAAAAGCGATTTTGCAGGAAGCGAAGGAAAAGGGCCGCGCCGAGAATATTTTCTATTTGCCGCAAATTACGGACGAAAAATTCCGCGAAAGCCTTTATGAAAAATTCAATCTGCTTTCGGATGAAGAAAAGGGCGCGGTTCTCTCTACGCTCTATCGTTTGAACTCGAATCCCGATTCGCTTGCGGAACGCGAAAATATTTTTGACGCGAGTCCCGGAGAAATCCGTAAAGTCGCAATCGCGATGTCGCTTTGCCAAACGCCGCCGTATTTGTACATCCTCGACGAGCCGACGAACCACCTTGACTTGGAGTCTGTGCTCGCGCTGGAAGACGCCTTGAAAAATCTTTCCGCCGCGCTCGTCCTCGTAAGCCATGACGAGGCGTTTTTGAAAAATGTTTTGCTTTTACACAAAGATTTTTTTTCGATTTTCTTGTAACCATTTTTCGCGAAAGTTGCTTATTTTATAGATACAGTCAATTTGAAAGCACAAAACCTCCAGGGCGGCAACTGATTTTCTCCTTTGCAGTTGCCGCTTTTTTATTCAAAAATTGGCTCCTGCCAATTTTTGAATGTCGAGTTTTGTTCGCTTCGCTATCAAAACTCGCAACTCACTTCAATATCTTCAACGCACTTCCTTGTGCTCATTTGTAAACGATACAAGAGCATTTTGTTTGGTCGCAAGGCTCCCATTTTTGCTTCGCAAAAACCGCAAAAACTCGTGTCGTTGGTTGCCGCGCCCGAATTCCGTCATTGCGAGCCGCAGGCGAAGCAATCCATTCAAATTGTTCATAATGCGATTGCCCAAAGCAAACTTTTTTCCATTTACATTTTTCATTTTTTCTATTATATTTGATTTTAATGAAAGATTCTTTTAAAGACGAGGCGTGCCTGGAAAATTCTCCGAAATGGGAACAAGGCGTAAAGCGCGAAAATTCTCTCTACAGCCGTGGAAACGATATTCGCAGCGAGTTCGAGCGCGACTATACGCGCATTTTGCATTGCCAGGCTTACAGCCGCCTCAAGCACAAGACGCAAGTTTTTTTCGCGCCGCACAACGACCACATTTGCACGCGAATGGAACATGTGAACCATGTGGCTTCGGTGGCGACGACGATTTCAAAATATCTCGGGCTGAACGCGGAACTCGCGCGCGCGATTGCGATTGGGCACGACATCGGACACGCGCCGTTCGGACATTTCGGCGAAGAATGCTTGAATTCCCTCTTGAAGCAAAAGGAGGGGGAGAACGCGCCGAAGAAATTTTGGCATGAGCGCAACAGTCTTTTTTTCGCCGACTACATCGAAACATTGCGCGATCCCGACGGCAACGCGAAGACGCTCGACTTGACTTACGCCGTGCGCGACGGGCTGATTTGTCATTGCGGCGAAATCCACCAGCAGGGAATCCGTCCGCGCGACGACGCGCTGGACTTGTATTCGATAAAAAGGCCGGGGCTTATCCAGCCGTTCACTTGGGAAGGATGCGTCGTCAAGATTTCCGACAAGATTTCTTTTTTGGGACGCGACTTGGAGGACGCGCGCGCCTACCACATTTTGGACATGGGGTCGTACCGAATGCTCCGCGACATCGTCGGCTCGACGCTCGGCTTTGACGGCAAGGGAAAAAAATCGCTTCGAAGCGGAAAGGCCGTGAACACGACTGTTTTGATAAACGACATGATTGTGGATTTGTGCGAGCAAAGTTCGCCGCAAAAAGGAATCTGCTTCAGCGACGAATATTTTAAATTCATCCTCGAATTGAACAAATTCAATTTCGCGAAAATCTACACGCATTGGCGGCTGGTGGAATTCCAAAAATACGCGCGAAATGTACTCACCACGATTTATGAGACTTTGCAGCGCTCGCAAATCTACGCGCAACGCGGCCGCGTTTCCTACGCGCTGAAATATTTTCCGAAGCTCAACGCGAACTTCGAGGATTGGCTCGTAAAATACACGAACTACGCGGACGACAAAAAAAAGACTCTGCGCTACGAAACGCCGCAAGTGTTCGACGTGCACTCCGACGAGTCGTACCAAAAATGTTTAATCGAATACATTTCCGGGATGACCGACCAATTCGCGATTCAATTGTATGAGGAAATAATTTCATTTTGAGGAATTGTGTAAGAACAACGCAATTCGTAATTTGCAATTAAAAATATGCGAGCAAACGAAAATTCGCAAGCGTAATGATACAGACCATGTGCTTGTAATTTACACGCGGTGCATCGAGCTGAAAACGTGCTCGTGCATCACGTTGATTTCCACGCCGATTTCCTTGCCGAGCGAAATCATCTGGTCGCGGAATTTGTCGATGGACAAGTCCGCGCTTTCAAGCGAAACCATCAACATCATCACGAAGTTGCCCGAGAGAATCGATTGCGTTATGTCGACGATGTTCGCCGAATGCTGCGCCAAGAAAGTCGTCACTTTTGAAACGATGCCGACTTTGTCCGAGCCGACGACAGTTATAATTGCGTTCATACGCTAATTATAATGCATTTGATTTTTTTTTACAATCGGTGGACGAAAATATGTGTTTTATGTTACCATTTTTTTGGAAATTGTTTTTAGTTTATTATACGTGTTCGGGGAAGTTTACGTTTTCTCAAATGCCGAAAATCTTATTCAAGGAGAAAAAAATGTCTTTCAGAAAAAAAACTTTTTCGATTTTCATTTTCATCGTGTTGCTTTTCGCGAGCGGCGCGTTTTTGTTCGCCGCAAAAGGCAAAAGTTCCAAGGAGAAAAAAAATATGCAGTTACAAATTCCCACTCCGTTCTACGCGCTTTCCGTGACTCCAAGCGGCGAGCTTTCAAGCGGCGTTCGCCATCCTTCGATTCAAGTCGTTTTTTCCGAGCCGGTCGTGCCGCTCGCAAAGCTTGGCGAGCCGATTCTAAAAAGCGAGCATGTCGAAATCACGCCGAAGCTCGAAGGCGTTTTCAGGTGGTACGGCACTTCGGTTTTGAGCTTCGACTGCGCCGATGATTTGATTCCGCAGAAAATCTACACGGTGAAAATCAATCCCGAAATCGTTTCCGCGAACGGCGACAAATTCTCCGGACAAAACGAATTCACTTTTTTTACGGAAGAAATCCGAATGCAAAGCATCGTGCCCGGATATCTGGAGCGGAAGCAGAAAAACATTTTTTTCAATTCCGACGACATTCCCGCCGAGTACGCGAAGAACATCGCGATACATTTTTCGAACAAAGTGAACGCGAAAGTCATTTCGCCTTACATCGAAGTGCGCGATTCGAAAAACCAAAAGTACGACTTTTCCGCATCGCCGCTCGAAGAGAATTCGATTTTGCTGAAAATGAAAAACTCGTTTCCACAGGACGAAGAAATTTCGGTAACCTTGAAAAGCGGAGCAGAGCCGCAAAAGGACTACCGCAAGACGGAAAGTGAACAAAAATTGTCGTTCCACACTTTGCGCCCGTTTGAGTTCGTGGGCGCGCGTGGCGGCGGCACTCTGCGCATCTCGTTCAACCACGCGATAAAGAGCGGAACGGAAGGCGACATTCTTTCCGCGATTTCCTTCACGCCGCAATTTGAAATAAAACTTGGGCAAATCGAAATAGGCGGAAACGCGATAACGATTCGCGACTTGCCCGTAACGTATTCCGACAAATATTCGTTCAAGATAAAAGAAAATTCCATCCGCGACTACTACAATCAAACTTGCGCGCAGAAAATTTCAGAGAAAATCCAAGTGGGCGACGCGGACGTTTTCGCGGATTTTCGCGCGGGAATGCTTTCGTTTTTGGAAAGCGGAGAGAATCCTAAAATAGCGTTTGAAATGCAAAACATAACGAGCGAAAATTCTTTTTACAAGATTGTGCCGATTGCGGGAGTTACGGATAATTTCGATTTGCCAGAAGAAAAGACTTTCGCCGTAAAGACGAGCGCGGAAAACAAAAACCGCCGCGAAATCGTAACGGTGGACTTGTCGCAATTTTTGGAAGAATGCGGCGACGGCGAGCGGCGCGGCATCGTAAAAATGCAAAGCGAATTCTACTATAAAAATTATGCTGGCGCGAAAGAAGATTCCAGGCATTCTCGCGAAAGTTTCATCCAAGTGACGGACTTGGGAATCACGGCGCGCGCCGCTCCCGGAAAAATCATCGCGAGCGTTTCGAGCCTGAAAACTGGCAAGGCGATTTCAGACGCGGAAATCGTTTTGTTCCAAATGCTGGAGGAAGGCGGCGAAAATTATTGGAAAAAAGTTTTCCGCATGCAAGGCGCGAAAGCAGTATCGACGAAAAAGACTTCGCCCGACGGCATCGCGATTTTCGAAGGAAGTTTCGACACTTCGAAAAATTATTTTCTTTTGTGCCGCACTCAAAATGACAGGGCGTTCCTTTCGCTTCATGTCGCATGGGATTCCGCTCGTCAGCGGACGCAGATAATAACGCAAAGCGACGTTTTCCGTCCAGGAGACGATGTGGAAATAAAAGTGATTGACCGCACTTTGCAGGACGGAAGATATTCGAGCTATCAAGGCGGCTATGTCCTTCGAATCGTCGACCGCTCGCACGCTTACCCGCGTGGCGAGCGCAAAGTCTTCGCGGAATTTTCAGGTTCTGTTTCCCCGCAAGGAACGGCGAGCGCGAAATGGCGAGTTCCCGAAGATGCGAAGCCGGGAGATTATTTTGTGGAATACGAAAGGCTCGGAGCGAGAGAAGGTCAAAGACAGCACGCGAGGTTTTCCGTGCAGTATTTTGAAAGGCTCAAGTTCTCATCGAGCGCGGAAATCACTCCAATATTGTACACGCGCGGCGACACGCTGACTGCGAGCGTGAGCGCGTCTTATTTTGGAGGCGGCTCGCTTTCAGGTGGAAACGCGCGCGCGGAATGGACGCGCAGTCAGACGACTTTCGCGCCCGGCGGCGACTACGCGGAATACATTTTCGGGCCAGCGGCTTTTTCTTATTTGCGAGATTATTATTTCGAAGATGAAGATGTCGAGGAAGAAGATTTCTATGCAAGCGAACAATCGAACTTGAACGATGACGGCACTGCCAATTTTTCCGTGGCGAGCGGAACGGAAAAAAAAGTCGGCGCGCCTTATGTATACAATTTGCAGGCTCTCGTCACGGACAGTTCGAACCAAATGATCGCCGCGCGCGACAGCGCGATCGTCCATCCAGCGTCATTTTACATCGGCGTGAAAAAACTCGGCAACTCGCGCGGATTTGCGAGGAGCGGCGAAAAGATTTCTTTCAAATATATATCGCTCACTCCCGAAGCGCACCTCGCGGACAGTCCGCTTTTTGCGAAAGACAATTTCTCGTGGAAACTCGAGCGCAAAATTTGGAAGAGCGAATTTTATCTTGACGAATATGGAATTCAGCACAGTGAATGGAAAGAAGTCTTGGAACTTGAGTCCGAAGGAAATTTGAAAACTTACGACGGAGAGTTTTCGGTCGTGCCGAAAGAAGGCGGAAATTACATTCTCTCTTTGAGCGGAGAAGATTCCAAAGGGCGCACGGTTCTGACCGAATTCAATTTCTATGTGAGCGGACAAGAATGGAACGCGGATGTAGCTCGCGATAGCAATGCCCCCAAAATCGAGCTAGTCGCGGACAAGGAAAAATATTCTGTCGGCGATACGGCTATGGTCGCGCTGACCTCGAATTTGGAGGACGCAAGTTACCTTGTCACTGTCCGCGCGGACGGCGTTTTTGACCATCAGGTTTTGAATTTGAAAGGAACTTCCGCCGTAATCGAAATTCCAATCAAGGAAGAATACTTGCCGCGAATCGAAGTGCGCGTTTCATCGCATACGCCCCGGAGCGGAAACGGCGCGAACGACTATGACAGTGCCGACGAGGGGAAGCCTCAAGCCACGCTTGCTTCAATCGAACTTGATGTTTCCTGCGAAACGAAATCGTTCGAAATGAAAATAAATTCGCCGCAAAAAACGTATGCGCCGGGAAGCGAAATCAAAATCGAATTGGAGACTTCGAAAGACGGCGCGCCGTTGCAAGGCGCGGAAATCGCCCTCATCGCGGTGGACAAAGGCGTTTTGAATTTGACCGGCTACAAAGTGAAATCGCCGCTTGACTTTTTCTATGACAAGAATTTCTTTCAAGTCTATTCGAACTATGACGACTCGCGCTCGCGGCTTTTGGACAAGTTGAACTATGATGGCTATACGACGGGTGCGCGCGAACGCGAACTCATAATGTTCAAAAATCGCTTGTACAGTCAGGCGAATGGAATGGTGACGGAAGATGCCATTGAATTTGAAAGTGCTTATTACGACATGGCGCTTCCGATGGCGAAGGCGGAGTCGGGCGGTGCGGACGGCGGCGCGAGCGAAAGCGTGCAGGTGCGGAACAATTTCAATATGACCGCAGCGTTCATTCCGAATCTGATTACGGACGAAAACGGACGCGCGGTCGTGACATTCACATTGCCCGACACGCTCACCGAATATGAGGTTACGGCGGTGGGCGTTTATGATGACAATTTCGCGCTTGAAACGCAAAGTGTTTGCGTGGCGAATCCTGTTTCCGCGCGCGAAGTGCACACGAAGATTCTGCGCCCTGGAGATTTGGGAGAAGCGGGCGTGGCCATAACGAACACAAGCGCGGAGGACAAAACAGTCCGAATCGATTTCGACGTTTTGGAAGGACTTGAAAAGACCGGCTACAAAAAGCAGGACGGCGAAACGGCGCGGCGCGACGGAAAGGCGGAAGCGTCAGGAGAACAAATCAAGACCGTCACAGTGGAAGCGGGAAAGACTAAGAGCGTGATGTTCGGCTTGCGCGCGACGGATTACGGCTGGATTACGCTTTCTTTCAAGGCAAAGTGCGAGGGCTTGAACGAAGTGATTTACAAGGCACTCGAAATCCAAAAGCCCTATTTGTACGAAACCGTCACCACGCTCGGAACTTTGGAAAATGAAAGGCAGTCTGAAACTGAAAAAATAGTTTTGCCTTCGCTTTCGCAAGACTCAAAAGGCTCGCTTTTCCTGCAGCTTGATTCTACGAGGCTCGGAACGCTTTCTAGCGCGGTGGACTATGTTTTCCATTATCCTTACGGCTGCCTCGAGCAGCGTTCGTCGGCGATGATGCCGCTCGTGGCGTTTGGCGACTACATCGAAGTTTTCGGCTTGCAAAGCGAAGTGGATTCTCCGCGCGATGCGGTGAGAAAAGAATTCGGCGAATGGGCGGCGGTTCAGAAAAAGGACGGAGGCTTTCCGTATTGGAAGGATTCTCCTGAATCGTCGCTTGCCGTGAGTTTGCGCATCGCGGAAATCCTCGCGCTCGCAAGGGAAAACAAAATCGAGATTCCCGATTCGCTCGACGTGCGAAAACTTGTCTCGTTCATTAAAAAAGAATTCGATGAATCCAAGAAAGAGAAAACGCGGCTCTACGCGCAAAGTTATTGCATGTATGTGCTTTCTCGGCTGGATGAGAAATTCGGCGCGGCGCAGTTGAACGAAATCTTGGAAAACAAGAACGCTTCAATAAATGCGCTCGCTTTCGCGTCGCTTGCCGCGCTTGAATGCGGCGAAAGAAACCTTGCGGAAAAAGCGGTGGCGAAAATAAAGAACGCGATGGCTTTGACCACGCGTGGCGTTACTTTCCAAAGCGGCGACTTTGAATGCTGGCATTTTTTCGGCGGAAAAGTAGAACAGTACGCGCTTTGCCTCGAACTTTTCTCCAAGCTCAATCCAAGCGACATCTATGTGGGCCGCCTTGTCTACGAAATGCTTGAAATGCAAAAGGCTTTCAAAGGCACTTGGCGTTCCACCGCGGAAACAAGCCGCGCCCTCATCGCGCTCGCTTCTTACATCAAGGCGGCGGGCATTGAAGGTTCGGACTTTTCCGCGCAAATCCTGCTTGACGGAAGGGAAATGCTCCAAGGTGAATTCAAAGGGGCGGGCGCGAATCCCGTGAGCGCGCAATACGATTTTGCAGGCGAAGAAATCGCCTCTCTTGAAAAAGGCGAAGAACTTCCGCTGGAGATAAAGAAGCAGGGAAATGGCACGCTCTACTATACGGCGAGCATGAAATACGAAATCCCCGCCGAAGAGCAAGCCGCACGCGACGAAGGGCTTTGCGTCTACACTGAAATAGCCGATGCCCGCACGGGAGAAAAAGTGGATGCCGCCAACTTGAAAAGCGGCGAAATATACAGGCAGAAAGTTTTCGTCACCACCACCAAAGACAGGACTTTCGTGGCGTTGAGGGCAGCAGTTCCGGCAGGATGTGAAATTATGAACGCCGCGTTCGAGACCACCGCCACCGTCGTGCAAAGGGGCGACGCGCAGGCGAAAGGCTCGGATTCTTGGCGCGCTCCGTGGCGGATGAGCCATCAGGACATCTACGACGCGGAGATACGATGCTTTTGGAACTACCTTTCGGCAGGCACGCAAAGCTTTGAATTCCTTTTCCGCGCCGTCCGCAAGGGAACATACCAAACGCCCGCCGCGCTCGCCGAATGCATGTACGAGGGCGAAATCTTTGGACGGAGCTCGGGATACGAGTGCAGGATAGAGTAGGGGCGAGAAGGGCTAAAATGTTTTCCATTTTCGCCTTTCCCAAAATCTCCTCTGCTCTGCAATGTGAAAACTTGCGGCAAATCAAAAGTCGTGCTATACTTATTTTGTTGAATTGCTGAAAAGATTGGAGGCCGCTTATGCCGTATGAAATTTTGTTGAAACAGGCGCACAGCATTGTCGATGAGATTCCGCGAGAAAAGATTGGATATGTCGTGCAACTTTTGCAGAGCGCGAAGGGATTGTATTCAGCCGTTCCTGAAAACTATTATGCGGAGGAGCGGAAGCGGGCGGGCAAGGATTTGCTGAAATTTGCGGGAACTCTTCGTGCGGATTTTGACGAGGAAAAAGAATTAGATGAATGGAGGGCGGAACGTTTTGCGACTGCTAATTGACACCAACATAGTGATTGATTTTCTCACGCAACGAAAACCTTTTGCCGAAAAGTCAACGCAAGTCATAAAATCCTGTATTGACGGGAAATTTTTGGGATTCATCGCGCCCCATTCAATCGTAAACATTTTTTACATTCTGCGAAAGGATTATTCTCAAAGCGATTTAAGGCGTATGCTCCTTAATCTGTGCAAGGTTTTTGAAGTGCCAGAGATAAATGGGCATAGTATGGTTGATGCGCTTGAAAATTCATCTTTCAGTGATTTTGAAGACTGCGTTCAAAGCGGGTGCGCCGACGAAGCGAATGCCGACTACATCATAACTCGGAATGCAAGAGATTTTGCAGCTTCAAAAATCGCCGCGCTCACGCCGGAAGAGTTTTTGGAGGTTTAAAATTGTCGCTAGGATGGCGCGACAATTTTAACTTCGAGTTTTCTTCGAAAATTCGTTATTTACTGCTATTTTGCATTTCATTGCAAAATAGCGTTTTTTAACACTGAAAAAGTTGAAACTTTTTCAGTGTTAAAAAATAGTGAACAAGATTGCGGGATAGTTTTTTTCGCGCTTTTTTTGTCTGCCTTGTACGAAAATCTGATTAAAATCTGTCCTTTGACTGGAAATTGAAAAAGGGCGGGGCGCGGTTTCATTTCCTGCGTCCCGCCCTTGTGTTACGCCAGCAGCTCGAAGTTGGGAGATACCGTTTGCAATGCGAACTTTCGTTCGCGCTTGGAATATCCGATGCAGCGAGTTTTGAGGATGAAGCAGTATTTCCTGCCGGCTTCAAGACCTTCCGGCAGAGTGAACACGATGTTCTTGGAAGTGTTGCAGAAGAAATTTTCGGTTACCTTCTTCCATTCCGAAATCTCTCGTCCGCAGTTTCCGTCATCGTCCACCGGGGCGCACCAAACGCCGCTTTCGCTTCCCGCGATTCGCAGATTCTTGCCGCGAATGCTCACCGAAGTTCCCGGCTTCAGAGTGCCGTCCGCCGCGTTCCTCACCACGTCGGTCATGCTGTCAATCACGACTTTCGGCTCGGCATAGCTTGATTCTGCGATTTCCACATTCTGCACGGCGTTGCGAAGCGTCTTTTCAGGCGAAAATTTCACCGTCAGTTCTGTCTTGCCGTTCGCGCTTTCCGTCGTGCCTTTTGACGCGATGTAGAAAGTGCCGAGCGTTCCGAACTTGCACGCGCATCCGCTTGCGAGCGTCTTTTGCACCACGGCGGTGTATGCGGTCATCACGTCGGTGATTTTTCCTATGGTCATTTCGGGCAGTTCGCCCGCCACCATGTCGAGCATGTTTTGGTTCGAGTACGTCACGCGGGTGACCTTTCCGTAATACTGTTCGGAATCAGACTTGTTGAGCGCGTTCACCTGAAGCCTTACGGACACGCGTCCGTTCGCCTCTTCGCGCAGGTTTACAAATGAATTGTCGAATTTTTTTTCCATTTTTATACCTCTTTTGGAAAAAATAATTTTCAAGGACGACCGTTTTTTTGTAGACAAGGAAAAGAAAATCGCTTATAATGTCATTATCACATAACAGTCAAGCGATTGACTTTATCCATGGCTTGAGCGCGGCCGCCTTTTGCTTTCTGACAGAAAGCTGGTCTTGCTCAAGCCGATTTTATTTTGCGTATCATAGGCATCACCTCCTTCAGTTTTTCTTTGTTCGCTTCCAGCAGCATGGAGCATTCCATGAAAAAATCCGCCTCCGCTTCGGCGAGCGCGCTTTCCTGCGTATGGCCAAGCGCGACGTGCCCCACCTCGTGCCAAGAAGTCTTCCGCAGTTCCGCCGCGCCTTGTTTTTCGTTGAAGAAGAAAAGGTGAATCCCGTTTATGGGAGGGGCGAGGTAGCCGTATTCGCTGAAATATAACTGCACATCCTTTTTGTTCTTTGAGACCTGCGAGTATGGCACGGGAACGATGCCGAGTTTTTCCATCGCTCGCGGCAGGATGTCATGCGCTCTTTCTTCAAGCAGTCCGAAAAAAAGCAGACAGGCTTCTTTCGCGATTTGAGGTTGTCTCCACTGAGGCAAAGAATGCCTTTTCAAACTCTCTCCTTTTTCTTCCATAGCAATCAATCCCCCAGCAAAGCGTTGATGATTTCGCGCTTTTGCTCGTTGTTCAGTTTGCGGGCATTTCGCGCAAGCAGCGTGGTGATTTCGCCCAAGTCGAAATCCGATTTTTTTCCTTTCCCCAAAAGGAAATCCGTGGTGGTGTGAAGCGCGGTGGCTATGTTCGCCAGCGTCTCCACGGACGGATCGCGCTCTCCGCTGATGTAGCGGCTCATCGACACTTCCGTCACGTTCACAAGTTCCGCGAGCTGCTTTTGAGTAAGCCCGCTCATTTGCATAAGATTTTGAATCTTTGTTCCCAATTCTTTGCTCATACCTTTCACTCCATTTCAAAAAAGTTTTGAGCCGCAACCACGTCAACGACGCATGTTTTCGCAATGACCTCTTTTTGAATCGCAAAACAAATGGCAAGTATACTTTCCGTTTTTGTTCTTACCAATAATATAACCGCACTTTCCATTTTTGTCAAGCACTTTTTTAAATTTTTTTGCGGTTTTCCTGAAAAATGCGTTTTTGAAAGACTCTGTTTCAAAAAAGTGAAAGGGTGTCTTTCATGTAAGTGAAAGAGTGTCTTCCATTACAATGAAAGGATGTCTTTTATGTAAATGATGGAACGTCTTTCATTGCAATAAAAGGGAGTCCATTATTGCAATGAAAGAGGGCCTTTTGTGTAATGAAAGGGAGTGTGATAATTGAGCAATGTTTTTTTTCGATAATGGGGCGGCGGAATTGAATGCATGCATATTGAAGTCAGTCGAATTTTGGGTTGAAATATATGCTAGGGGAGATGAACTTTTTATTTATATGTATAGTATTGAAAATTCTAAAGATTTACTATATAATATATCAAACATGATATTAGGATGATTTTGTGTCTTTACCACAAGCGGACATAGAGGACAGTTATTTTCTCAACGGAATTCAGCCATATTATTTCTACGACTCTCTGTATAAAGGGGCGAGCGAAATTACGATGGCTTTGGGTTATTTCTCGCGTACTGCATTTTGCATCGGGGCAGAAGAGCTGATGATGTTTGTAGAAAAAAATGACGGTGTGTTGCGTTTTGTTTGTAATGACAAACTTTTTAAAGAGGATGCAGACGCTATAGAAAACGGCTACAATTTGCGTTCTGTTAGTGCTGTGACTATTGATGATTTAAAGAATTTGTTTTTTGAAAAAGGAATAGATTCAGATTGGATGCGTTTCAGTTTCAAGCGCCTTTCTTATTTGATTGCTTGGCGTTCAACCTATAAACTAATCTGCCTTATTTTCTTTTTTATTTTTTCGACTCAGAGTCCGCGACCATAAGCATCGGTTCGTCTTGCATTTTATATTCGACTTCCGCGATGTGCTCGCTGCCGAGTTCCTTGTAATAATTTTTCAAATCTTCGTTCATTTGTTTTTCTATTCGTTCAAAGTCTGATTTCGTCAATTTTGAAAACAATGCGTGGTTCATTGAAATCATTCCTAAATCCTTTGAGTAATACATGAAACGTTTTCGTTCAAATTTTTCAAAAGGGTTTGTAAGCATACTTCGTTGAATTTCCTTGCGATTGTTCAAGAGTGTTTTTGTATATGGGCAAGTACGCCTGTCTACAATTTGCCCACGCCTGATTCGCAATTCATAAAATTTTATGTAGTATTCAAGAATGTCATCGATTTTTGCATCGCCTATGGAATTCAAATTTTTTATAAAGCCGAGCAGAAACGGCATTTTGTATGAAAGAGAATAGTCTCGTTCCGCAAGAAATTCAAAAAAGTCATCACGGATTGTGTCATCATTGTGTTCTTTTATTTCGAGTTTGATTTTTGTTGTTGCGACATTTTCGGGACTAAAAAGAAAAAGTGTTTTGCTTCCAAACGGAAAACTTACATCCGCCGTTATCTTGCCTTTTTTCATCCAGCTTGTAATAGTTCCTGTGCTTACGAAATACTCTCTGGCTACTTGTTCTTGGCTCATATAGTTTCCGTATTTTTCTTCAAATGAGGTGGCGTCAATTTGAATTATCCGCTCTATTCTTTCAACAAGTCCCTCAACTTCAATGAAATCTCCGACTTTATAATTTCGCTTGATTATGCTTCCGAACGGTACATAATATTCACAATGAAAAATCGAATGCATTGAGCAGGGGACTACGGCACTTCCGTATTCGTCAACCACATCAATTACGAAAACATCATTTTTTGAAGGAGTTTTTCTTAAGCCTCGTCCTATCTGTTGCAAGTACAAAACTTTTGAAAGCGTGGGACGAGCCATTACAAGAATCCCAAGTTCAGGATAATCCCATCCTTCGCTAATCATATTGCAACTGCATAAGAAGCGGATTTTCTTTTGCGCAAAATCCCTCATGGTCTTTTCTGAATTGGAATTTCTGTTTGTGTAAGAGGCGGCGTTCAATCCGTATTCATTCAGGATTTTTGCCATTTCAATCGTATGCTGAACATTTACGCAAAAAATCACGCCTTGGAGTTTTTGCAGTTCTCCGCTTGAAAAATATTTTTTCAGAACTTGGGCGACTAGTTCGTTTCTAGAAGTGACACGGATTGATTTTTCCAAGTCTGCGTTTACATAGTCTTTGCCGTTGATTCTAACTTTGCTTAAATTTATATTCGTTTCAATTCTAAAAACGCGGGCGGTGGCGATGATTTTTTGTTTCATTGCGTCCTCAAGTGAAAGCCCTGTTTTGTATGAGCCGAAGACATCTTCAAGTTTCTTTTTGTCTGGTCGTTGGTCTGTCGCTGTAAGTCCAATTAAAAAATCTGGCGCGTAATACTGAATCACACGGCGAAGCATTGTGGCGACAGCGTGATGGGCTTCGTCAACAACGATATAATTGTAGCGGTCGCTTGGATTTTCGGAGTAATGCCTGACTGCATAACTGTATGTTTGAATTTCGATTTGCGCTTTAAAATTCTCAAGCGACTTTTCGACTCTGGTTATCCAGTCATTTTTTACGGCGTTGTTCGGAACAAGTATGAGGACTGAAAATTCGTTTTCGCTTTTTGCAAAAATTTTTATATCTTCTTCAACGATTTTCGATTTTCCGCTCGCCGTAGGAAAAACAATCAAGAAACTCTTGAAGCCTCTTTTCCGTTTTTCTTGAATTTCTTTCAGCGTGTTTTCTTGATGTTCGTAAAGTTGGAATGGGCGTTCTCTCAATAATCCGTTTTCAATGAACGCATCTGCTGTCTCGCCGAAAAAGGAGCGGATGTCGTCCTGTATTCGCTCGGCAAATTTGCAATCCTCCGTTGAGAACCTAAAAAGTTTAATTCCCCATAGCGAGCAAACATTTTGTTTGTGCAGCTGTTTTTTATATTTTTCTGTTCCGATAAATTGCGGATGATGATAATGAATTCCGTTTTCTTCGACGGCTTTTGTCCAAGTTTTCGACTTTACAAGATAATCGAGAAAAAAAGAATTTCCGTTTGAATCGCATATTTCGTATTCCTTAGAAAGATATTTCAAACTGTTCGCGCCATAGACAGCCATGAAATTGTCTTCAAAGGAAAATTCTAGAGGCGAGGAGTCAACATCTTCACGGACAATGTGACGAGATTTTTGAAAATATTTTTCAGTGTCAAGATTGCTCAATTTGCTCAAAACATTGTCGATTTTAAGAATATCTTCGCTTACAAATCGAAAGACATGAGAATATTTGTTCATGTAAAAATTTTGCTTTTCGGTGATTAAAAAGTAATCGAAAGTCTTTTCGTTCTGTAATGGCGGATTGCAAATTCCAAAATCAATTATTATGGCGATTTCGTCTTTTGTATAGAACTCTGTTCTGCCTCCATTGGAATAAGTCGTTGTTTCTATATGAGAAAAATCACCTAAAATTGTTTTTATTTTTTTTGCAGGAATACATTCAGCCATTTTTCATTTTCCCGATTTTTGCGGACATCAGTCGTTACAAGAATTTCAATTATTTTATAATTGTTATCGAAGGAATTTAAAAAATGCGAGAACTTTTTTTCAGTCATATCCGTGAAAAAACGCTCTCCCGCAATTCGTTCTTCTTCGCCATATTTGAACGATGCATATAAAATGCCTTTGTTTTTTAATGCGGATTTCAATTTTTTTAAAACAATTTTCAATTCTGATAAATCCAAATGAAGAATACTGGCGCATGCCCAAATTCCGTCAAAACAATTTTCCTCGCATTCAAAATCCAAGAACGAAACGTTCTCAATTTCAAGTTTTGTGTTTTTACGGGCGATTTCGCACATTTTTTCAGAGCCGTCAATTGCAATCACTTTTAATTTTTTTGAAAGAAAATATTTTGTGTCCCTGCCCGAACCGCAACCGAAGTCCAACACGAGGGAGTGGGGCGGCAAAAGTGAAATGAATTTGTCCTGCAAGAAGGTCATGTCGGCGGTGAGCGTGTCGGCTTCAAAACTTGCGGCGTTTTTGTTGTAGTAGTCGATGGTGGCGTTCATGGTTTATATATTATTATAGCAGAAAAATTCTTTAAAAGGCAAGTGGACAAAAGAACGAGATTGTGTTATAATAAAATTGAGGAGTGTTTTTTTGAATTATTCCCCATTGCGCTATCCTGGTGGTAAGGCGAAGTTATACAATTTAGTTCGGTATTTAATTTCTCAATATAATGGTGATATAAATACATATATAGAGCCTTTTGCTGGTGGAGCAGGGATTGCCATTGCTTTGCTGTTGAATAATGATGTAAGAAAAATAATTATTAACGACATAAATATTGGAGTTTATTCATTTTGGAGAGCAGTTTGCAATGATACGGATAATTTTTTGCGCTTGCTTTATAATACTCCTTTAGATATTGAAAACTACAGGATTCAAAAGCAGATTTATGAAAATGAAACTGCTTTTTCTCTAGAACTTGGATTTGCAACATTTTATTTGAACAGAACTAATTTTTCAGGTGTTCTTGAGGCAGGTCCTATTGGTGGATATGGGCAGACTGGAAAATATTTAATGAATGCTCGGTATAATAAAAACGAATTGTCAAAAAAAATTCAATCCATTGCTACTAATAAAGCACGAATAAAAATTTATAATAAAGATATTCTTGATTTTATGAAAACTATTGAATGCAAAGCATCTAAATCTTTTACTTATTTTGATCCACCATATTTTATAAAAGGAAAAGCTCTTTACACAAATTATTTGAATTCGGAAGATCACAAAACTATATATGAATCTATAGACAAAATAAAAACTCCGTGGCTTTTGACATACGACAATGTTCCTAAAATTGTAGAAATATATAAAAAATATGATCCGTATGAATTTAATTTGTCATACACAGTAAATTCATTGGCAAATAGAAAAGGAACGGAACTGATGTTTTCCAATGATAGTGAAAAATTGCGAAATATAAACCCTCAAATAACAAAAAAAATAAATCTTGCAAAAAGGGAGAAAGTAATATATGAGAGCTGATCTTATAAATGAAGTTGTAAAAGATTCTTTGCTTTCTTTGATACAATCGGAAAATTATGTTGGAAGAGTATATTCAATAGATTACGACAATGCGTTAGTTGTATCAACTGATTTTCACAAGAAAAGGGTTCAAGGAATTCCTCAAAATGCATTTTTAATTGCAACTGCTATTGATCCGAATAACTATAGGGGAATAGACGAATTTGATAAAGAAGTGATTTTATTAAGAGTGATAGGTATCTGTAAATTACCTCAAGATGACGATAACATAAGAACAAAATTGGATTTAATTCAAAATACAACGTCAATTTATGCTAATAAAAATATTGATAAATTGACGGCGAATCAAATTGCTTTATGTGGATTAGAATGTAGGGTTCTTGGAACTTTTTATATGAAAGACCAAAATCTTCAATTAGGTTCAGATATTGAAAATTTTTCATCGTCATTAACTCAGCAAGTGTATATTCCAAAAGGTGACTCTCTCAAAACTATTGTCAATTATGTTGACCCAATTAGATTAAAAAATTCTAAGGAAGATTTTAAAAAACTTAAAATTGATAGCGAAATAGATCCGTTTCCGATTGGTACTGTGCGCTATACCTCTACTGATAGATTACAAAGAAAAGAAGGTGAAGAAAAAGTTGTTGTTTCTATTCAACCATCTGATTTTTTGGCAAGAAGAACTGCGGTTTTGGGAATGACGAGAACTGGTAAATCTAATATGGTCAAGCAAACTGTCGCTGTTGTAAAAAATATATCAAAAAAATTTAAAATCCCTATTGGACAGTTAGTTTTTGATATTAATGGGGAATATGCAAATGCGAACAATCAAGATAATGGCTCTATTTCTGATGTTTTCAAAAATGATTGTATTAGGTATCGGATGATGAAAACGGAAGGCTTTAAATCATTGTTAATAAATTTTTACACTCAATTATCCGAAGGATTTCAAATTATTTATGATACAATTACGGAAGAAAAGGTTAGTTCCGCTCAAGATATAAACACTTTTATCAACAGCATTTCTTTTGATAAACCCAAAGAATCGTCTTTACAAAAAAGATACAATGTAATGATTGCAATATATAAATGTTTGTTGTATAAAGCTGGTTTTGAAATTTCTCCAAATACTAAAATTATTTTTGAGGCAAATGAAAATGTTCGCAATGTGGCGAGAAAAAATGTTCCAAGTACGATTAAGGATGCTTTGGATTGGTTTGTCGCGTTGAGGACAAATGCGGAAAACCTTGCAAATGCAGAGAACTCGCAATCTGGAAGGGATGGCGCAAAAAAACAATGGTTTCATATGTTGCCCTCTTCAACAAAAGGAAAGCTTTGGTTGGATGATGTTTGTGTCGCTATGTTGAATATGATTGTTTGCAGAAATTCATCTGGGGTTTCGATGTACGGATATAGGGTGCTGTTATCATCTAAAGAATATCATACTTCGGAACGTGATTCTGATGTGAAAGAAGAAATATATGATTTTTTAAAAGATGGAAAGATAGTAATCCTTGATATGTCTGTTGGAAATGCAAATTTAAGGGAAAAATTAAGTAAAGATTTGGCAAAATATATTTTTAATGCATCAATGAAAATTTTTACTAATGCGCAAATTCCTCCTAACATTATGATTTATATTGAAGAAGCGCATAACTTAATTGGAAAGAAAATGGAATTGACAGAAACGTGGCCTCGTATGGCAAAAGAAGGCGCTAAATATAAAATAGGCCTTGTTTACGCAACACAAGAAGTTTCGTCGGTTCATCCGAATATTTTAAGCAATACGGAAAATTGGTTTGTTACGCATATAAATAATGAAGCGGAAGTTAAAGAACTTGGAAAATTCTATGATTTCAGCGATTTTGAAAAATCACTTTTAAGGGCGCAAGATGTTGGTTTTGCCCGTGTAAAAACACTTTCAAGTTCTTTTGTTGTCCCTGTCCAGATTGATAAATTTAGTCCAGAGCAGTGGAGGGAATAACGAAATGCCTTATCAAAAAGAATATGCGGATAAAACTTCTCATTCTGATATTATAAAAAATCCAGATGTTGCAGAATTCTTAAAAAAGTGTCATCAAATAAATTATCCAGAAGAAAATGAGATAAAATCATTTTCCGACATTTTTCAAAGGCCTATGGAAAATCGTTTTCATAAGCCCCAAAATATAATTTCCATTGATGGAAGTTGCTATGAATCAAGCGTTGTGGAAAAATTTCCGAGTAAAAAAATTGGTTATATTAAAATTGGTGTTGTTTTGTTAAAGACAGAAGATATGACTACTGTTCAAGGAACGTCTGACTTTGTTGATCCATTTGAAGTGGCAAAATTAAAAGAAAATAATGACAATTACTCTTTTGTGCTTCCAAGTACGAACATTGTTTATGATGATTGTGAGAATGTTCAAGAAAGTTTTAGAAAGGCTCTTGATGAACAATTTGACAGACTTCGTGATGATAAAGACAATCCCAATACAAGCCTTCGCTCTACATTATTTAAAATGGCTTCTTATCTTGATGGTTGTGATGAAAACAAAATTAGGCTTTCAAAATGCCCATCTTGTGAACAAGAAGAAAATATTGTCATACTAAGAAATGATTCAGAACCGAAATGTCCTCATTGTGGTAAAAGATTGTTTTTTACAGATATTTTGAGAGTTTGGGAACAAGTTGAGGATATGACATCAAATCAAAGTCCGCTTTCAAGAACAATGAATGTTGTTGAACGACTCTTGGCAATTCATTATATAAAAACTATAGTGGATTCACTGAGAGAGTCTTTTTCAAGTACATTGGAAGATTTGTGTTTTTTTGTTGATGGACCTTTGGCGGTCTTTGGAGAGCCAGCAAAATTTCATTCTTGTTTTATGAAATATTTAGCGGAACTGAATGATGTTATGCGGGCACTTGGAAAATCTGATATATTGATGATTGGGATTCAAAAAAATGGAGCGATAAATGATTTTTTGAATTTGATAAAAGAATATATTCCCAACAGTTCTGTTTATTGTTTAGATGATTCTTTTAGAAATAAATACATTAGTTTTGATAAAAGACCTGTTGCAAGTGATACTTTTGGGAAAGAAACTTATTTTGGACAAGATTTTTTGTATAAAAATTCCAAAGGCAATGTTTTTGTATTTACTGTACCTTATCCATTTGCGGATAAATCAAAAACAGCGAATTTTAAAAATGAAAAGTCAAATATTTTGAATTACAAAAATCTAAAAGTTTACACAAATTTGTTGGATGAATTTGATTGTAGCCTTTATGAGAATGCTTTAATTCCAACCGTTCTTGCTCATAAATATACGGCGATTAGTTTATCGCCTGGAAGTAAAGTCTTGGATTTATTGTCCAGGAGTAAAATTTTATAAATAATAGTGGAATAATAATTTCCCGATGTTTTAAAAGCGTATTTAGATAACGGTACAAGGCTTTTGCAACAAGAATACAAGTACGCTTCGGATTTTTGTATGCATTAGATGTTGATAGCTTAAAGCAAAAACTTGAATGCATCAAATCCAATAAAGGTCAATACCTCCTTTTGGAATTGACTTTTCAAGAAGCTGTAGAAACAGATAGTACGATTCTTCACCATTGCTATGCGTATTATGTTTTTCATAATCTGGAAAACAAAACATTGGATGATATTCAAAGGGAAAAAATAATAAAAATTATTTCTGAATTAAATGAATATGAGATTATTCATTTGTTGAATTTTTTATTTCCCTCATTCATGGGAAATACGAGTGATTTCTTTGAAAGATATGAGGCAGTCTTAATGCGACGACCAAATTATATTGGTTCTCCAGAAGAAGATGTCGAATTCAACGCTTTTTTCAACCAATACAGAACAACATTAGAACAAAAAGGATTGATTGTTGGCGTTCCACAAGTGAAAAATGGGACAATGAATTTTGACGATAAAAAATATTCCATAACGCCTTTTGGAGAAATTGTAGCCAATGCAATTTACGATGACGACTTTTTCGGAAAAAATGAAAATGTTGATGATGAATGAATGTTGATTTTTTTTATTTGCAAAAAAATCGTTTTTGCCGCAAAGTATTCAGATGCGGCGCACAGGGAAAAAATCGTAAGGTGTTTTTTCAACGAATTGGATGGGCAGGTTTTCATATTTTCCACTGACAAGGAAATAGTGCGGGAAGACATTGAGTTGCTGAAGCCAAAACTTGGAAAGACTTTTTTATTGAAAAACGACGGCGCGAATGAGCGGACTGCGGAATTATAGAATGTGTTTTATGAGAAATAAAGAGTTGGATGCTTTTTATACTAAAGAATGAAAAGTATGTGGCGATTAAAATTTTAAGGAAAAAAATATATGGAACAGCAAACGCTTGAATTCATAACATTCTGCACCGAGATGTATGCCGCGAAAAAGAATGTCGGCGGCAGTGAAGTCGCGAAGATGTTTTGCGACTTCGGCGTGTTTGAATTTTTAGAGGAAAATTATCTTGAACTTCACACGCAAGGCAGGGAGTTTTTGATTGCTATGATTGACGAGTTTTTGGAGAAGAGGTAGAAATGAAAATATATCACGGAAGTTTGGAAATCGTAAAAACGCCGAAAATATTGCCACGCAAAAATGGACACACTTGTGACTTCGGCTTGTGCTTTTACGCGACCACAGATTGCAATCAGGCGGAACGCTGGGCTAAAATCAGAATGAGGGAAAACAAAAAGGAGAGCGGCTTTGTGAATGAGTATTCCATCGATGATGATTTGTTGCAAAACGAAAGCCTCAAAATTTTGAAATTTGATTCCGCAAATGAAAGCTGGCTTGACTTCGTGGTTCGGAACAGGAGCGATGTGAAATTCGCGCATGACTATGATTTGGTCTTTGGGAAAGTTGCAAACGACAATGTTTATGCGACGATTGGACTATATGAAGATGGATTTTTGAATAAAACTGAAACGATAGGCAGATTGAGGACTTTCGCCCTTGTTGACCAGATTCTTTTTCATACTGAAAAGTCTTTACGGTACTTGACATTTTCGGGAGCGACGGAAATATGACAGAAATAAACCAAAGCAATTTTAGAAGCCTTCTTCCCATAAAAGAAGCGAACGTGATAATGAAAATAAAGCAAAGCGAAAATTTGACCTTAAAAGAGGCCTATGAAAAATTCTTTTCTTCGGAAATCTACAGAGAACTGGAAAGGGAGGAAACAAAAAGATGGTGGCAGAGCGCGGAACAGATTTTTGAAGATGGAATGAATGAAAGATTCTGAATATGACGCAGTAATTGAAGATGGAATTTCATTTCAGACAGGAACTTTTCTTGAATGCGAATTGGAGATTTGTCGTAAACTGGATGACAATGGCGATGAATATAATTCATCATATAAAATACATAAGGTTTTTAACAAAAGATTGGGCGATTCTGTAATTGAAATGCCAAGCGGCAAAAAAAGACGAGAAAGAAAAAACTGGGAAGATTCGCAACGAAGTCTGTTTGATGACATGGAATGATATATTTTTTTGATTTTCTAAAATTGTCGCTACTTCATGTAAAAACCATTCATGTTCGCTTCCTGATTTAAGATATTTTTCTCTAGTCAAAGCCTGCTGTTCGTTATAGCAGATTTTCCAATAAAATAATTGCTTGGATTTATGCGTCCTTGTCCATTCTGCGCCAGTGCCTTTGCAATGTTGCTCATAGCGTTTTACCAGATTTTCGGTAAAACCTTTGCAGAACGAGTCGTCAGCATATTAAATGACATAAACATACTAGCATTTTTACCAAGCGGACTTTGAGGATTCGTCGTAAGGATTTTGCCTTGTATTGCCATTTGCAATATGGATTTCCGCAACTGCTCAGAGGACATTCGTTTCTCCTTTGCTACCAAGCGTGCTCGCCCTTTTGCATAAGGCTGTCGATGTCTTCGTAGGCATTTTCTATCCGCTCTGAATGGTAAAGCAAGTAGTTGTCGAAAATCTTTTGGCTGATTCCGCGCTCGTCCCATTGCCTCAAAACTTTGTCCGCGCTTGTGTTTTTGTAGAAGGCGTAATTTTCAAGCAAGTATATAAAAAATTTCATCTCTTCGCTCATTGTCATTCCTCCCTTATGTAAACTGAGTTGCGCGGGTCGCCTGTGACTTTTTCTGCTTCCCACAAGTCGAAAATGGCTCCCGCCCCGTACGAAGTTAAGCCGCATTCTTCGTCTTCCAGCATTTTGTGGGTTTTTGAAAATACGAATTCTCGCAATGCGATGGAAAAATCATATCCGTACTTGTTAATTATCATGCGCACGGCTTCTCCGCCATAATAATCCATTGTGTTTGCGTCTTGTCTTTTCATACGACCAACGCCTCCTCAAACAGTAAGAATTCTAACGCTTTTTCTGTCTTGAATGTGTATTGATTTTTTAACCTTTGTGGCAAAAGCAACTGGAGCGCAATCTTTTCTGAAAAATATCCCGAAAAATAATTATTTATCGTGCGGATTGTTTGGTCGTCGGCAACAGGACCTATCACGATGTCGTATTTCTCTGCTTTTGCCATTCCTTTGCGATTCGCACAAACATATCGAAACCATTTTTTGTTAGGTTTCTTGAAAACCAACAATTTTAGTTTTTTCATTTGCCGCTCGTCTATTTTATAGCGTGAAACGATTGCGTTTCCTCCTTTGCGATTTTTTTCAGTGTGGATTGCCCAGTTTTTCGCCTGTTCCATATCCGAAGTAAGATAAAAGCCTGCGCCAAAATCGAGCAACCTCCGTGCAGGAATGAGCAAAGGTTTTTCTACCGCCACATTGCTTCCGTGATACAAAAGCACGTCCGTACCTCCTTGTTGTTAAGTCTTTACCGTCGTTGATTTCTGTTTATTTCTCTTGTATAATTCATCGGGAGCGTGAAAATAGTCCAAGCCGATTTGTCGCTCTTCGCGAATTATTTCTTTTGATTATAGCACGAAATTTGGATTTTGTCATTAAGGCATGCGCGCTTTTCTTTGAAGATGAGAGGCGGAATAAAAGCGCAGTTTGTGGTTGCGCTTTTGCAGTCAATTTCTCATGACAAGAATTCATTTTTGTGGAAAAATATATTTGCTTTACGGAGAAAAAAATGACAGAACAAAATGAACTTGATTCCACTTGCGGCGTTTCGGACAATGAGTTGACGTGGCGATTTCGCGAGGCAGTAAGAATTGAAAACGAAATAAAAAAATCAAAGGCGTACCAATTTGCAAATACGACCGCGGAAAGAATGCGGCGTACATAGAATATGCCGACTGAAAAATTGCCCGAAATCATGGTTTTTGCAGGACCGAACGGAAGCGGAAAATCCACAATCACAAAATTTATAAAAATCATTGAGCCATATATAAACGTTGGCGACATAAAAAAAACTTTGCACTGTGATGATTTGACAGCGGCGCAAGAGACGGAAAGGCAACGCGAGGAATGCATGAAAAACGGTGGACATGGCGTTCCACGCGAAAAATAATTTCTCGCTATGAGCGGGCTTTGAAATTGATTCCAAAACTTTTGGAATTTTGTGATATTTGCCACATTTACGACGACACCGATGCAAGCACGATTATTTTTTTTGGGAAAACGAATTTTGATCGGAAGGAAAAATTCACGCGCTAATTGGGGGGCGTAGAATTATGACCACAAAAAACGCTCCTTATTTTTTTAAGAAGAAAAAAGTTTCAACTTTTTTCTTCTTAAAAAACGCGATTTTGCAATTAAATGAAAAATCGCAGTAAATGACGAGTTTTCACAGGAAACTCGGATTAAAATCAGCAACTAAAATGGTATGCAAGTTTCGCGACTTGCTGCCGAGTTTTTCGCTTTGTTTTTTTGTGAGAACTCGCTTATTAGTTCACAAATTTTTTTCCGGCACATTGTAGACGCAAAAACGTACGCTGCCTTTTTCCACGCAATCGCGGATTTGCTTTTCGCGCTCGGAAAGCGTCGCGCCGCCTGTTTTTACTTCAATCAATAAAATCTCGTTTATCGGCTTGTTTTCCGCCGCGCCGCAAAATGCCACGAAATCCACAGGCTTTCCGATAAATCGCGCTTCGCCCGGATTGCACGGAAAGCCCGGAAAAAATGGCGCGAGCTGTTCGCCCGCAAGCCCGCCCAAAACTGCGCGAGAGCGTTTCAAAGCGTCGGCGCGTTCTGAAGAAATCCGCTCTTTGATTTTCGCTTTTGCCTCGAGATTGGCAATGAGTTTTCCAAGAAAGAAAAAAGAAATCGCTATTATGAAAAACAGCGCGAGCAAAAAAAACGCGCCATGTTCTTGTAACAAAATCGCAAAAATTTTTTTTAAAGAATTGAATAGCATGCGTTTATTATACACGGGTGTTTCCTATAATGCAACGGCGTTTTTATGCCGATGCGCAAGCCGCGCGAGCGGCGGTATAAATAATTACCACTCATGCAACGGCGCATTTGCGCCGATGCGCAAGCCGCGTAAGTGGCGATACAAATAATTACCACTCATGCAACGGCACGAATGTGCCGATAAACTTAAAAAGGTTTAAATTTGTCGGCAAAAATGTTGCCGACAAATTTAACTCGAGTTTTTTTTCAAAAACTCGTTTATTTTTCTTACCTGCTCATGCAGGCGAAATTAAGTTCCTCGGAAATTGACATTTCCTGCGGACTTAATTTTTAAAGAAGGATTTTGATATGAAAAAATTGCTTTTAATTTTTTTTATGGCGACTTCTTTTTCTGGCGCGATTTTTTTTGCGCAAGAGCATTCGCCGCAAAAATTTGAGTTCAAATATAAAAAAGGCGATTCCTACAGAATTCTTTCGACTGTAAATGAAGATGTTTTTGTCAACAATGAATTGAATCACAATGCCGAAATCTTGAACAGGATTTCCGTGCGCGTCACGGATGTCGATGAAAACGGCGACGGCGTTCACGAAGCGAATTTTATGACGAGCGAAAATTCCACCGGAGCGGCCGGAGGAATTTTTTCTTATGGCGAAGACTACGAGAGCGTTTTTTCGCGAGATGCTTTTGGCAAATATAAAATCGGCGACGAATATTTTATGCCTGTCGTGCGAGATGTTCCGATTTTTCCTGACAAAGAAATTTCTGTCGGCGAAAAATGGAGCGCGCAAGGGCACGAGGCGCATGACTTGCGGCGCACGTTCGGAATAAAAACGCCGTTTAAAATTCCTTTCACCGCCGAATACGAATATCTTGGAATTGAAAAAAATGAAGAAGGAAAGATTCTTCACAAATTTTCTTGCAAATACAAAATGGAATATTCGAGCCAAGATTTGCCGGCAGAATATGTGAACCTTGATTTTTCGGTCGACATTCCGGTGCGAACGGTCGGATTTTCAAACCAAACGATTTTTTGGGATTCCGAAAAAGGCTACATTGACCATTACCGCGAAGACTTTGAAATTGTGATTCAAAGCAGCTATGGCAATGTTTTTCTTTTTCAAGGAACGGCGCATGCGGAAGTGACGGATTTCGTTCGTACCGCCGATGAGCGGAATGTGAATTCTGTTCTGGAGAAAATCGAAGACTTGGGGATTTCCGACGTGAGCGTTTCGGCGACCGAAAAGGGACTGACGCTCAGCATTGAAAACATCCAGTTTATGCCGGACAGCGACATTCTTTTGGAAAGCGAAAAAATCAAATTGCAAAAAATCGCGCAGATTTTGAATGCCTATCCTGAAAACGATTTGCTGATTGTCGGGCACACGGCTTTGCGCGGCAGCCAAAAAGAGCAAATGGAACTTTCCGAAATGCGTTCTCGCGCCGTGGCGGATTATCTCATAAAAAACAAAGTGCGCGACAAGTATCATATTTTTACGAAGGGAATGGGCGGCTCCGCTCCAATCGGCGACAACCGTACCGAAGCTGGACGCGCGAAAAATCGCAGGGTGGAAATCACGATTATGGATAAATGAGAAAATCTGTTTTGAACGCGCCGATTTATTTGTTGCTTTCTTTTATTTGCTTGTCGATCCAGCCTGAGTCTTCCAAATATTTTCGGCGCGTCATCACGAGACCTATCAATTCCTGATACATATTGTAGTCCACTTCGAGCGCGATCGGAAAAACGAAAAATTCTGTCTCGTCGCAATATCGGTTTATGAATTTTGGATCGTTCACCCAGCCAAGCGAAATCATATTTGAAATGCGGTCGGCGGTTTTGAGGATTTTCGCCTTTTGGCTTCCTTCGTCGATGATACGCTTTAGAAATGCGTTCTTGTCTTCGCCTTCGCGCTTTGTCACTTCAAGGACGAGGCGCAAAACTTCTTCGCCGTCCTCGTCGACATCGCGAATTCTGTTCGCGTCAAAATTCGGAACGTCTTCAATCACATCGTGCACGCAAGACGCTTTGAGCAAAACGCTGTCGATGTAGCCGTAGTCAATCAGGATTGTCATCGTATCGAGCTGATGGCGAAACATATTGCCTCCCGCGTGTCGTTGTTTGCCGATAAGCTCGGTGGCAAGCTGCATGTACGGCGCGAGAAAAATGTTTTTGAGCTGGAGCATTTTCTCGTTTTCCATTTGCGAAGGCTTTTCCGTCGCCATTTCATATTTTGCCATGATTCCTCCCTTTTTTTACAAAAACTTGTTCAAGACGGAAAGCAGCCTGTCAAAGTCGAGCGGCTTTGCGACATGCTCGTTCATTCCGACAGAACGCGCCCTTTGGACATCTTCGGCGAACGCGTTCGCAGTCATCGCGACAATCGGAATTTTCTGCAAATATTCGCTGTCCGCCTGGCGGATTTTTGTCGCCGCCCCATAGCCGTCCATAATCGGCATTTGAATGTCCATAAAAACTATGTCGAATTTTTTCCGGGGATTTGCGCAGTCCGAATCGAAAAGTTTTTCCACGGCTTCTTTTCCGTTCCACGCGACTTCCACTTCAAGCCCTGCCATTCCGAGAATCTCTTTCGCAATTTCGGCGTTCACCTCGTTGTCCTCTGCCAAAAGCACGCGCTTTCCCGAAAATTTTTTCTCGCGATATTTTTCCAAAGGAATTGAATTGGATTCGTCGCTCGCCGGATTTTCCTTGCTTGTGAGTTCGGAAAAAGTTCGCGCCACTTTCGACTTGAAAATCGGCTTTGAAATGAACGCGTTCGCGCCGGCTTCCTTCGCATCGCTTTCGATGTCGCTCCAATCGTAGGCAGAAATTATTATAATCGGAACATCCTTCCCGACGGCTTCGCGAATCGCGCGCGTCGTTTGCACTCCGTCCATTCCGGGCATCTTCCAATCTACAATCACGGCAAAAAAATCTTGCGCCTCTTCGTGGCGTTCCATCACTTTTTGCACGGCTTCCTTTCCGGAGAGCACCCATTCGCCACGCATCCCAAGTTCGTTCAGTATAAAGCAAGTGCTTTCGCAGGCTATTTTGTCGTCGTCCACGACGAGTATCGGCAGATTCGAAAGTGCCTCCAATTTTATCGCGCTTTCCTTGTCTTGAATTTCAAGGAAAATTGTTACGGTGAATTTTGTGCCCTTGTTGAGGCGGCTTTCCACTTTGATGTCGCCGTCCATCATTTGCACGATGTTCCGAGTGATGGACATCCCTAATCCTGTGCCTTGTTGCTTCATCGCCCGTTCATCGTCCGAGGCGCGCGTGAAAGGCTCGAACAAATGTTCCAGGAATTCTTCGCTCATGCCGATGCCATTGTCTTCAAAAATGAATTCGTAGCAGGTGAATTTCGCGCGGTTCGTCGGACGCTCCGTAATCAAAAGCTTTATCCTGCCTTCTTCGCCCGTGTACTTCACGGCGTTGCTCATGAAATTCATCAGGCACTGCTGAATTCTTGACGCGTCGCCGATGACGTTTTCGTGCTCAATGTGGCGAATGTCCACGAAAAATTCTTGACGCTTGTTTTTGACGAGCGGCTTGGAAATTGAAATGAAATCTTCTATCAGATTCACGAGGCTGAACGTGCTTTTGTTCAAACTCAGTTTTCCCGATTCGATTTTGTTCATGTCCAGAACTTCGTTTATCAAATTGAGCAAATGTTTGGATGAAACCGTGATTTTCGAAAGACAATGCTGGACTTTTTCTATGTCGTCCAAATTGGCGGCGGCAATCGCCGTCATTCCGATAATCGCGTTTAGAGGCGTTCTGATGTCGTGGCTCATGCTCGCAAGGAATTCGGTTTTGGCGGCGTTGGCGCGGTTGGCGGCGCGGCAGGCTTCTTCAAGCGCGAGTTCGTTTTTGTGCTTTTCGGTGATGTTTACGAATGTCCCGGTTATCAACCGCGTGCTTCCGTTCAAGTATCGGCTCGTTTCGCCGCGCATCCTGAACCAATCGTATTCGCCGTTTTTTTTGAGCAGGCGGTATTTTACGTCGAATTCGCTTTTTCCTTTGACGCAATCCCAATATGCGGCGAGAGTCGCCTCCTTGTCTTCAGGATAGATTCGGCTCGACCACGCTTCGAAAGTGTCGGGGAAATCTTCGGTGTTTTCGAAACCAATCATCTCGCGGAATTTTTGATGCCACGACACTTCCTGCATTTTTCCTTGCTCGTCGAAATTCATCGTCCACATTCCCGAACCGATGATTTCGTTTATTATGTCCAAATATTCCCGCGTCTGGCTTGCGACCAGACTTGTCATTTCCTGCTGAAGCGCGATCGCGGTCTTTTTCTGCTCCTCAAGCCGCAGTCGGAAAATCAAATTGCGCTGGCGAATTGAGCCGGCAATGTAATACGCCATCACTTGCAGGACATCCTGCGCGCGATCCAAAAAAATCGCGGCGGGATTGTCCACACCATAAAATCCGATGATTTTTCCCGTTTCGTAAAGCGGCACGACGACGAGCGAAGAAATGTCTTGCATTTTCAGCGTTTCGTAGACGGCAGGATCATTTTCTCGGATTTCTTCCAAATCTTTGATTACGATGCACTTGTCTTCGCTGAAATTTTTGTACCAAGTGGCGCAGATTTCAGGCGGCAAATTCTGCAGCCTTTCTTTCATCGGAATCGCATTCGTGGAAACCCATTCGTACGTGTTGGAATCCGTGCCGTTCGGATTTTTTTCAAAAATGTACGTGCGTTCGCCGTTCAGGATTTTTCCGATGTATTCCAAATAAAGCGCGATAGATTCTTCGGGATTTTCTTTTTTGAGCGCGATTCGCAAGGCTTCGTTCGCAATCGCCGTCAAATCTTCGTCATCCTTTACGACATAGGCTTGCCATTCCTGCGGATTTATGTTTATGGCGATTTCCATTCGGTAGCGGCGGCCGTCCTTTTCGATGAGCGTGTCTTTTATCGAAAGATTTTTTTTCAAAATCGGATTGTAATAAAGCCATTCGCAGAATTCGTTCGGACGAATCTCGTCATTGTTGCAAATTGCGCACGGAGAGCCGCAATGTTGGAGGATTTCGTAGCATTTTTTGCCTTTGTATTCTTCGCCGGAAACCTTGAGCATTTCGCGGAGTTTTTTGTTCATATAAACCAATTCGTAATTGTCCGCGTCGGACACATAGACGAATTCGCCGAGATTTTCCGTGAACTCCCAAAGGTCTTTCAATTCTTACTCCCATAAAAAGTCAAGAATGAAATTTCAATTTTGTTCTTGACTTTTTATTGATATGCAAATTTGCAACGCAAACTTGACATGATAAAAGTCGCGCGTTCGTGCGTCCTCTATCATACGCTTCCTAAAGTTCCGCCAAGTACGACGAAAGTTTTTCAATGCGGTTTTGTGCCGCCGCCAATTTCTGCCTTTCCGCTTCCACCAAATCTGCGCTTGCGTGGGTGGCGAAATTTCCGGAAAGCTTCTTTTGGGAATTTTCGGCGAATCTTTTTTCGGCTTCGATTTCCTTTTCAAAGCGCGATTTGAGTTGCTCCGTGTTCACGCTTTCGTCCACGAGCAAAAACGCCTCGAATCCCGCGCCGACAGTTCCGATGGATTTTGCGGGCTTTTTTTCCACGAAATCCACTTCGCGCATTCCCGCCAAAAGCGAAATCATGTCGACTTTTTCTCGGCACACTTCGGCTGCCGAATTTTTTTCCACCAAAATCGAAAGATGCAATTTCGCGGCCGGATCAAGTCCGCATTCGGTGCGAAGCGCGCGAACTTTTCCAATCAAATCTTTCAAAACTTCAAATCGTTCGGAGACGGCGGCATTTTCGCGTTCTGCTACGAATTCTGGATACGGCGCGCAAATCAGCATTCCGCAATAAGTCGAAGTCGGAAGGATTTTTTCCGACGCGGCGCGATTTTTCGCAATCTGTTCGACGGGAAGTTTTGAATAAATTTCTTCGGTGACGAACGGAATGAACGGATGCAAAAGCCGCAGGTTTTCTTCGAGCAAATTCAGCAGGACCGTCGCCTGGCGATTTTTTTCGCGCCCGTCGCCGTTCTTGAAATTCAACTTCGTCGCCTCTACATACCAGTCGCAGAATTCATTCCAAAAATATTCCATCAAAGCGGAAGCCGCGTCGTTGTAGCGGTAGCCTTCCAAAGCCTCGCGGGCGGTTTTCACCGCGCGGTTCAGACACGCGTAAATCCATTTGTCGAGTTCGGTCAAATCCTCGTCGCGAATCGCAATCAATTCGCGTCCTTCGAGATTTTGCAAAAGGTAGCGGCTCGCGTTCCACACTTTGTTGCAAAAGCGGCTTCCGAGTTTGAACGAGTCCTTGTCAATTAAAATGTCCTGTCCCTGCGCGCACATAAATCCAAGCGTGAATTTCAATGCGTCCGCGCCGTAGATGTCGATGATTTCAAGCGGATCCATTCCGTTTCCGAGGGACTTGCTCATCTTTCTGCCCTGCTTGTCGCGGACGAGTCCGTGAATGTAGATGTCGTGGAACGGCGCTTTTCCCGTGAATTCAAGTCCCGCCATCACCATTCGGCTCACCCAGAAAAATATGATGTCGTAGGCGGTCACAAGCGCGGTGGTCGGATAGAAAGTTTCCAAGTCGGGAGTTTTTTCGGGCCAGCCAAGCGTGGAGAACGGCCAAAGCCAGGCTGAAAACCATGTGTCCAAAACATCTTCATCTTGCTTCAAATTTTTTGAAGCGCATTTTGGACAGACGGTCGCATCCTCTCGTGAAACAATCAACTCGCCGCAGTTCTCGCATGTCCATGCGGGAATTCGGTGTCCCCACCAAAGCTGGCGGCTGATGCACCAGTCGCGGATGTTTTCCATCCAGTGCGTGTAGGTGTTCTCCCATTTTTTCGGATAGAAGACAATTTCGCCGTCACGCCACGCCTTCATCGCTTTTTCTGCGAGCGGCTTCATTTTTACGAACCACTGGTACGAGAGATACGGCTCGACGACGGTGTTGCACCTGTAGCAATGTCCTACGGAGTGCGTGATTTTTTCTTCTTCCTTAAAAAGTCCGAGGGCGGTCAAGTCTTCGATGATGATTGTCCGTGCCTTTGCGCAAGAAAGCCCGCGGTATTTTTCAGGGCAGTTTTCATTGAGCGTTCCGTCAGGATTCAGTATATTGATGACTTCAAGATTGTTTCGCTGTCCTACCTGCCAGTCGTTGGGGTCGTGCGCCGGTGTGATTTTTACCATTCCCGTTCCGAATTCCTTGTCGACATAGCTGTCGGCGATAATGGGAATGGTGCGGTCAGTGAGCGGAAGGCGCAGCTTTTTTCCGACAATTGCCTTGTAACGCTCGTCGCTCGGATTTACCGCGACTGCGGTGTCACCCAAAAGCGTTTCGGGGCGCGTCGTGGCGATTTCAATTTTTGTCGAGCCGTCTGGGGCGGGGCCGTCCGCATATTCGTACCATATATGATACATCGCGCCGGGAGTGTCCGTGTGATCCACCTCGTCATCGGCGAGGGCGGTTCCGCAGCGCGGACACCAGTTTACTAAATACTGTCCTTTGTAAATCAAGCCGCGCTCATAAAGCGTCACGAAGACATCGCGCACGGCTTTGCTCAATCCCTCGTCCATCGTAAAACGCTCGCGCTCCCAGTCGGTGCTGTTGCCGAGCTTTTTCTGCTGCTTGACAATTGTGGCGTGGTGGTCGTCCTTTACCGCCCATGTGCGCTCCAGGAATTTTTCGCGTCCCAAATCGTTTCGAGACTTGCCCTCTTTTTTGAGCGCGCGCTCCACGACATTTTGCGTGGCGATTCCCGCGTGGTCAGTTCCCGTGAGCCAAAGCGTGTTGTCGCCCTTCATTCGGTGGTAGCGCACAACAATGTCCTGCAATGTGTTGTTGAGCCCGTGCCCCATGTGAAGAACGCCCGTGACATTCGGCGGAGGGATGACTACGGAATAGGTGGAGCGGTTTTTGCAGGAACAAAAATTTTTATGTATCGGAGACGCCTCGTCGCTTGCCGGCTTGAAATAGCCTTGCTTTTCCCAAGCGTCATATATTTTGTCTTCGAAGTCTTTTGGACTGTAAGATTTTTCAAGTTCGATTGCTTTCATAAAGAAAAATTATAGCACAAAAAAAAGTTTTGTGCAATGCTAAATATTTACGAAGCGACGCAAGTTGAAGACTTGCGACTTATTGTCGGACGAAATTGCGTCATTGTCGGGCGCATTGTTGGACGAAGTTGGTGTCATTGCGAACCCCGCAGGGGTGAAGCAATCCACGCAGATTGTAGATTGCTTCGTCGCTACCGCTCCTCGCAATGACCGACCTCGACTTGCAATGGCAAGCGCATTTTTTACAACATGGTGGTTTCGACACGCTCAACCACCGCATTTTTCAAAATCCGCTTCATTTTTTTTTCAGAATTCCGCCTGTAATTTTCGCATTGCGAACCTCGCGCGGCAATTCAACCTTTACTTTTTGCCGCTCTTATGCTATACTTTTTGACACAAGGAGAACTTATGCATTCTATAGTCGAACGTTCGCAGGTCATAGAACTCGTCCAGTTGCTGTCCGATGATCAGGTGAGCCATGTGCTCGGCGTGATACGGTCTTTGCCGCAAGAAAAAGCTGCCCCCAAAAAGTGCGCCCTTCGTGGAAGGTTCGCAAGCTACGCCGATCCCGCGCTCCGCGCAAAAGAAAAAGAGGCGTGGGCGCGCGCCGTGGAGGAAAAACATGGTCTACGCTGACGCAAATATCCTTGTGCGCTACATTGTCAATGACAATGATGATATGGCAAGCAGTGCGGAAGAAGCCATCGACAGCGGATCGCTTTTCGTCCTGCCAGAGGTGCTCGCCTACTACCAGGAAAGCAGTCTTGATTTCGTGCTTTGACGACCGAGCCGAATATCACCACACAAGCAACTTCACAACTTCGTTATGCGCCCACTTGATATTAGCGACTATAAGGCATACCATTCTAATTCCGCATCATCCCAGGATTTGAGTAGTCGTAATCTAGACCGCTAATCTCCCGGTGAGCCTCTACCTCAAGCTTATTAGTAAGCACCGCTTTATTACCCCACTTTTTTTGAATGTCAATCAACTCATCATACCCTGCATCGGTATAATACTCACTTCTTATATAAAAATCCACATATTTGACTATGCGCATTAATATCGTGTTGTAATATTTGTTCAAATACTGCAAACGTTTAAGGTATTCCTCGGCACTGGAGAACTCGGCTCGTTCAGGCACAGGAACGTCGCTCTGGGTTTCCCATTCGTCGTCCCACCTAAAAAACACGTTGCCGTAGAAATCCGAAAACTCCAGTTTCGGCGCGTTTGACAAGGCGAAAGTCGGAACAGCAAACAACATCACCAACACCAATCCAAAAATCATTTTATTAGCCATTTTGTCACATCCTTACATTAACTATTTTTTCTTTTTTTTCTTATTCCGTTTTTCATGATTTAGCCATGCTTTATCAGGAATTTTTTCAAATTTAACAGAATTCCTGCTTCCATCTATGGTGAAGTCACCCTCTACAATAGGAGCAGATTGAAACAACTCTTTGGATATATGTGTACGACCACTCAATGAATCTGTACATACGACAATCAGTTCAAACGCATCGTATTTTCTTTGACGAAAATAATTGTCAAGATTTTCATACGTAAACGGTCTATGAACAAAGCCAATAATATAATTAGGATTTAACTTCCGTTTTATCCATAAAATACATTTAGGAACATATTTTGACAAAAATTTCACATTGCAAACGCAATCGATTTTCTTGCGATGTTCAGTTAGTTTCCCATCGGAATTGATTACATACTTTATGCCCATCAAACTAACATCAAAGTTATAGAATTCCATAAATACTGATTTGTTTATGATTTTGAATTTCCATGCGACCTCTCCGTGTTTTGTATGCTTACTTTTATTAACACCACGGACTATTACTTTGGATATAACAATCCGCTTCTTTCGCAAGAACAAAAATAAGAGCAAAAAAGAAACAAATGAACCAAGTAGCCCTATGATTACATCTCGCACAAAACTTGACATTACTTCTAACATTACTTTGCAGGCTTCAATCATTCAAAGACCTCCGATAGTTTTTGAGACATAACATTATCTATCCAGAATGATTTCTTTCCCACAAAGACATCATTCTGATACTCATAAAAAACTCATAGCAGGAGAATTGCTTTTTACTTTCTCCTACTATGATGTTTATTTTGCGTCGCATGTAATGCGCTACCAACGACTGTGCATTACATGCATCCATGCCCTTGCTCTACTATCGTGCGCCGGCGTTTTTTAGAACATTCGCAGTGTCCATTGCGTGGCTTCTTGTTGCCCACATGAACGCGGTGATGCCTTTATTATCCTTCACACCAATGTCCGCACCTGCCTTTATTAACATCTGCACCATATCTACTGCATTGTGATTCCTCTTTTTAGCCGCAACCATAAGCGCTGTCAAACCTTTTTCATTTCTTGCGTTCACATCTGCCTTTGCCTTTATCAGCACCCTTGACACATCTACCACGCTCTTATCTGCCGCAACTATGAGTGCAGTCTTGCCGTCATTGTCCTTCGAATTCACGTCCGAGCCAGCTTCTATGAGTACCCTGGACAAGTCCGTCAAGTTCTTTTCCACCGCGAACATAAGCGGGGTTCTGCCGGCATTATCTTTAGCGTTCACGTCTGCGCCTGATGCTATGAGCGTCTTTGCCACGTCCATCATGTTTTTCTGAACTGCCCCCATGAGCGCAGTTCTGCCAGCATTATTCTTCGCATTCACATCTACGCCAGCCTCTATGAACACCTTCGCCAAATCCATCGCATGGCAACTAGTCCTATTCGTCGCATACATGAGTGCTGTAAATCCGTCATCGTCCTTCGCGTTTACGTCCGCACTGGCTTTTATTAGTGCCTTTGCCACATCCGCCGTATTGTAGCCCTTCGCCGCATACATGAGTGCTGTAAAGCCGTCATTGTTCTTCGCATTCACGTCCGAACCAGCTTCTATGAGTACCTTAGATAAATCTGCCACATTCGCTGTTTCATTCGTATAGTAACCCTTCGACGCGAGCATGAGTGCAGTTCTGCCGTCATTATCCTTCGCGTTCATGTCCGCTCCTGCCTCTATGAGCACTTTTGCCACATCCGCCGTATTGAAGCCCTGCGCCGCAAACATGAGTGCTGTAAAACCATCATTGTCCTTCGCATCCACATCCGCGCCAGCCTCTATGAGCACCTTAGATAGATCCGTCTTATTTGCCGTGTCCTCCGTATAGAGACTCTTTACCGCAAACATGAGTGCGGTTCCTCCTTCATTGTCTCTTGCGTTCATGTCCGCGCCAGCTTCTATGAGCACCCTTGTCGCATCTGCTGCGTTCGCTTCTGCCGCAAACATAAGTGCTGTAAAATTGTCATATCCCCTTGTATTCACATCTGCACCAGCTGCTAAGAGTACTTTAGCGACTTCTGCCGCATTGTATCCTGCCGCAAACATAAGCGCAGTCATATTGTAATTGTTCTTCATGTTCACGTCCGTACCTGCCTCTATGAGAAGATTCGCAACGTCAGCTGCGTTCTCCCTTGCCGCAATCATTAGCACGGTTCTGCCGCCATTATCTTTTTCTTCCACATCATCACCAGCTTCTATTAGCAATCGTGCAACATCCGCCGCATTCCATTCTGCCGCAATCATTAGCGCGGTACTGCCCTTATCGTCCTTTGCGTTTATATCCGCGCTGGCATCTATGAGAAACTTCGCAACGTCCATCGCGTCGTTCTTTGCCGCATACATGAGCGCGGTCCAACCGTCATCGTCCTTTGCATTCAACTCCACGCCAGCTTCTATAAGCCTTTTTGCCGTGTCCGCCGCATCTTTCCATGCCGCTTCCATAAGTGCTGTAAAGCCATCGTTGCCCACAATGGGACGATCAACGGTAAAATCAACATCGGAAGAATCATCATCAAATTCCATGTGCAGTTCCTCACCATCCTCCTCCTGCCACTTCTGTGATTGTGTCTCATCATCATTGCATATCATATCCCACTCTGTCTCATATATGAGATCCTCGATTTTCTTCATTTTCTTCATTTGTTTCTCCTATTTCTTTGTTTTCCATCCGCCGATGATTAATTTTGTCGCTGTCCATACGGGCAAGCGTTTCCTCTCTCCCCGCCGGCTCATTATTTCCGCTACTCCGCCTTTTTCCTCGTCGCCGTCCGCCGCAACACGGTGTCGTTCGTGCTCCTGACGTTGCCCGCGATGGCCGCCACGAAGTCCGCGTAGCCGTCCATCGCCGCCACGATGTTCAGGTATGGCACGATGCCGTCGTTGACGAGCGAGACGATCGGCTTTTTGAGCGAGCTTGCGCTTTCGCCCTTGCCCGCCTTCGCCTTTATGTAGCCGTCGTGCGCCGCCGCGAAAGCGTCCTGCGTCTCGCGAAGGCTCGCCACCAGTTCCGCCACGCCCGAAAGCGACTTGACTTGCGCCGCGATTCTTTCCGCGCTCAAATCCTCAAGCAAAGACTCGGTGAGCGCGGTCTGGTCGGCATAGTTCTTGCTCGTCATGCCGCGCCCGTATTTTTCAAGCACCGCGCACACGTCGGCCGCCGCAGCCTTCACCTCCGCGAACGGGCTTGCCGTATAGTCGCCCGCGAGCGTAAAAAGGTCGCGCGTCACCGCGTCTCTCCTGCCGTCCGCCTCGTCCAAGGTGGACACCACAGCGTCCTGCTTGATCGCCGTGGTGTTCCGCGCGCTCAAATCCGCAAGTTGCGCGAACTGCGCATTCAGCACCGCGTCCTTCGCCACCGCCGACGAGCCGTCGCCACATGCGAGCTTGTACTCGCGCTCCATCGCGTCCGAAAGCGCGTCAAGCTCCGTCGTGCGGACATTGTTGATAACTTTCGCAACTTTTACCATAAAAAACTCCTTAATCTATGATGATTTTTGTTTGAACTGAGCGGAAAATTCACGGCGCGAAAGTGTTTTTGAAAGCCAAAAAATGCGCTGAGGCAGGCAAAAAAATATTTTTGAAGCCGGAAAACACACAAGGAAAGGCGTGAAAACACTTTTGAAGCCCAAAAATGCACTGAGGCAGGCAAAAAAAACATTTTTGAACGCCGAAACCGCACGAGGAAAGGCGCGAAAGTGCTTTTGAAAGCCAAAAATGCGCCAGGAAAGGTACAAAAGTTCTTTTGGAGACGAAAAATCCGCGAGTTTTGCCTGCAAAACTCGGAAGCAGTCCGCAGGACTGCGACAAAAACGTCCGCTTAAATATAAGAAAGGACGCGCGACGCGAGATTTTTCCCGCATGGAGCGTCCTTCTATATGAGAATCGTCTTTTTTCGGAAAAAGCTAGGTCGTTATACCCCCCCCCGTACTCGCGGAGGGTCTGCCGCCTATAAAAAACGCCGAGAAAAGCGTGCTTGAGAAGTGAGTTTTGCTGAATTGTCTATGCATAATCATTTTCTCTCTTTATTGCCGGTGGTTTCGATGGGTGCACCGCTGTTCGGCCGCCGAGCCTGTCGAGGCGACGGACAAATACATTCTAGAGAAATTCCATGAGTTTGTCAATTGCGGCAATTCAACCTTTACTTTTTGCCCGAACGCTTTCGCCGCCATGAAAGGCGGTTTCATTTGCCTGCCTTGGCGTTTTTCGCGTAGTCGTCGAATTTCTCGCGCAAAAGCGTTTTTACTTTGTCGGTCACGGCCTTGTAGATTTTTTGGCTTAGTTGCGCGGCGACGTATTCGTCAAGTCCCGGCGTGCCGTTGGGCTTTTCGAACAGGAAAATATGCAAAATGCTTCCTTTTATTTCCCGCTTCATGGCAAGAATCGTGTTCGTCTTGAAATGCATTCCGTTGAACGCGATGAAAAAGTCTTTTATCACCGTGTTGATTGGAATGGTCGGATAGGTTTTCGTCGGATCCGGCAGGAACGAAAAATGGCTCAGGCTTATGTCGCAAATCATTCCGTTTATCACGGCGCGGTTGTATTCGAAATTCGCCTTGCTCGCCGAGTCGCCAAGCGCGCGGATGTTCTTTCGCCGTCCGCATGCTTGGTTCGCGAACATCACGCGGTCGATTAAAGTGAAATTTTTCATCTTCTGGAATTCCAGCGCGACGCAGCCGCATTGAATTCCTATGTCGAAAAGATAGTGCTTTTCGAGCGCGCGCCGTTCGGCCTCGCCCTTGCGTTTCGTGTAGAGGACGCCAATCATTATGTCGCCGTCGTGCTCGCTTTGGAGTTTTTCGATGTACTGCTCCCAATTTACGCCGATATCGCTGTCTATGAAAAAAAACAAAAGCGCGTTCGGAAACATTTCGAGGATTATCTCGACTTTCTTTTCAAGCGGACAAAAACGAAAGTCGTCAATGATATACGTTTCGTATCCGTGCGCGAGGAAATCCTCAAGATGGGATTCCGGCAAAAGAGTCGTGTCCGGCGCGAAAAAGAATGTCTTGCGTCCTTCGATTACAGTCCTGTCTTCCATACGTTGGGAATCTATTATATTGCACGCATTGAGCATTGTCAAGGACATTTTCGTATGTCCGCATTTGCGAAATCCACTTGACTTTATGGAAAAATGATTTTAGAATACAGGGGAATTTTGACTTTTTATGGGAGCGGGATTATGAAAAAAAATATATTTGTTTTGGCGGCTCTGCTTTTTTGCTCCGGCGTTTTTGCGCAGACGAATGCGACTGTCGCAGTTTCAGATGAAGTCTATCAAATTCTTTCGAACGCGGAAATGCGGGGACTTTGCTCCACGCTTGCGACGGTGCGCCCTTATACCGAAAAATACATACTCTCGAAACTTGACGAGATTTTGGCGAATCTCGAGAATCTTGATAGCGTGAAAAATTCATATAAGTCGAATACGGAATATGAAGTCGTGTTGCGCGAAAAGGAACGGTTCGTCCGGAACTACGAAAAGGGTTTCAAAGGCGACTGGCGCACTTTGGGATTTCGCGTTGACGGCGACTGGGGAAAAATTCCGGTTTCTTTGGAATTCAACAATTCCATTTCGGGATTCATTTCGGACGGCGTGTATTCGGAAGGCGGCAATTATTTTGGATACGAGATTTTCGACAATGTGAGCTTCAAAGGCGACATCGGAAAATATGTTTCGTATTCCGCTTCCGGCTATTTCGGGTTTACGAAAATGCCGCTTGAAAAAATGGGAAATTATGACATCGGATATTGGTGGTACGACAAAGTTTCAGAAGGAGAAGGCGATTACAAGGATTTCGCCGCGCCGTTTGACAAGACTGATCCTAATTATGAAAAAAACATTCGCCGCGTGAATTCGTACAGGAACCGCTCTTATCTGCCTTACGCTTTTTCAAAATATTGGAGCGGAAATGTCTGGCATCTCGGAAACATGAACGCGGGCGGACTTGAGGATTGGTGCGGCGTGAACAGCTTCACGTTCGGAATAGACGCGGAAATCCACGCTTCGTTTTTCGACAACAGGCTTGAGCTTGGAGCGGCGAGAATTCGTCGCGAATGGGCGGCGATGGACGAAGGCGCGAGCCTTGTCATGAACGCGAAAGCGCGTCCGTTCTTCGCGTTGGATGCTTCGGTCCACCTTTTCCCATTTTTGTCGCTTTCGGGGCTTACCGGCTTTCTCGAGTTCCCCAATCAAAACTTCATAAATGGCGACGCGTGGCCTGAAAAGGATTCGTACTATTTCCAGAACATTTTTTCTATCGGGCAGCTCGACTTGGACTTCAAATATGTTCATTTTGACTTCGGCTCTACGGTCGTGTGGCCTCGCCGCTTTGACATCACATATGCGATGCCATTGATTGACAAAGTGATGCATCAGGATGTCATCGGCGACTACGACAATCTCGCGCTCTTTTTCGACTTGAAATTCCGTTATCCGAAAGTCGGATCGCTGTGGTTCTCGTTTTATCTCGACGAAATGCCCGAGATGAATCCCGTGACGGTCGCCAAGAATATGTTCTCGCTCGACAGGTATATGTTCGCGTTGCAGGCGGGGGCGAAGGTCAATCTGCCTTTCCTGCCGTTCGCGACGCTTTCGTTCAGATATACGAAAATCGAGCCATATTGCTATACCCATCATTCGATAAACTATACGCCGTGGTACGCCCACTATTTGAGCGAGTCGTATGTCAACAACGGCGAGTCGCTCGGATATTATCTTCCGCCGAATTCCGACGAATTCTTCGTTCGCCTGGAAACCCGCCCTTCGAAATTTTCAATGGCGGCCTTGCAATACCAGCTTGTTCGGCACGGCGCGGACTTCGGGTCAAGGCAGGTGGACGGCAGCAGCTTGTATTCGGAACTTCCGCCGTCTGCTCGCAGTTCGATGAAAAAATATTTTTTGAAGGACGGCGCGTACGAATGGACGAACATCGTTGCCTTGCAAGGCTCTTATGACTTCAAGCAGTTTACCGTGCCCGTAGTGCTTTCGTGCACGCTCGGCTTCGTCTACACATTTTACACTGACACGGATTCCGAGCTCGGCGAAAAAGGCAGTTACCACAGAATCGATACCGACGAATACAAAAAGACGGCGGGCTTCATTTTCACGCTCGGCTTTACCTTGTTCGGAAGATAGTCTTGAAAAGTCGCGCGGCGCGTTTGGCTGCAAGACGCGATTATTTTTCGACGATGATTTCTTTGAATCCAAGCGGCGAAAGCATCTGCCTTATCACGAGCGCGGCGCGCGCGTCGGCATCGTCGAGCAAACCTTCGGCAAGGATTTCTCTCGCGATTTCTTCTTTCGCCGCCGCGATTTCGTCGAAAACTTCCTGCGTCGTGATTTTCGCGAAAATGCCCTGCCTTTCGTCGAAGACTTCTTCGCTTTGAATGTCGTTGCCCAAAAGCGTTGTCGGCGGAATTTTCACGCGAATGCTTTTGCCGTTTTCCGAAATGCTTATTTGACATAGCGTGATGTCTTCTATGCCCGCGCGTATTATGCCCGAAAACCGCACGAACGAATACGCGCTTGAAACGGATTTCCGTTTTTTTATGGCGATGATGTCGCTGTAACGCATTTTGTAGAGCACGAGTTCCGCGCTGGCTTTGATTTCCCTTTCGACAAGCGCGTGCTTTTTTTCGATTTGACAGAGCGTGAATTTTTTCATTCCATATTTTCCGCCGAAAAACAAGGCGAGCGCGATGCAAAAAATCGTCACGATTCGCAAAATTATTTTTACGAAAATTGTTCTCGCGAACTTATTTTTCTTGCATGCATTTTCTTTTTGAGAAATTGATTTTTTTTGGTTTTTGCTCTTGTCCATTTTTTCATTATATATTATTTTTAGATTAATGTGAATCTCTGGAGGTCGCGCATTATGAACATAGTCGCCGGAAGCAAAAGAAAGACTGTTTTGAATTCTTTTTTGAATGAAATTAATTTTGGAAAAATTCAGCGCGCCATCGATTTGAACGAAGGCGGAATTGTGGCGGAATGTCGCGGCAAAGAATTTTCATCCGAAATGAAATTTGATTTCACGCCGTGGAAATTTACGGGCACTGAAGTGGAATCGCAAAGCGCGCTCGTGCTTTTTACCGGAAAAGGATTTGAGGGCAGGACGCTTTTGGCTGTGATGCAAGGCTCGTCCTTCGCCGAAAAAGCGCGGGCGGTTTTCGCGTACAGCGCGTGCATAACGCAGGCGGTCAGGCAAAAGGTCGAGCTTCCGGCGAACGGCGCGGGCGGAATTCTTTATGGCGAAAGCGATGGAAAAATTCGGCTGCTTTTTTTGCCGCAACATATTTTCGACTTCGCCGCCCGCAATGCTTCCGAAAAAGATTACGCGATGACTCAAGGCGTTTGGCAGGACAAGGCTTTTTTGAGCGACAACAAGGAGGACTCGAGCAATCCGCGGGCGTTGTTCTTTACGCGGGCGGTTTTGATTTATTCCGCGCTTTCTGGGGAATTGCCTTTTCCGAAAGAAAATTTGGAAGAGCGACAGGCGGACATTTTGGACGCGAATTATTTGCCTTTGAAAAACAAGGTCAATGGAATTTCAGACGCGCTTTCGGATTTGCTTTCATTCGACTTGGAACGCTCGAGCCAGGCGACCGAAAAAGGAAATGTCAAAGAGCAAGGTGACGAAAGCGCGCGAGGCTTTTGCTTCGACGAGCTTGCCTTTGAACTTGGCTTGCAAAAAGACGGCGGCATAAAAGAATTTCAGCGCGAGGCGAAATTCAGCGACGACGAATTTGACGCGCAGGCGAAAAAAATTCTCGGCAAAAAAAACGCGCGGGCAAAGACGAAAAGAATTGTCCGCAGGAACACCGCGCTTTTCGTGGCAGGAATGATTCTTGTGTTCATCGCGCTCGGCGTTCGGTACAGCGCGCACAAAAACTATCTGTCGCGCCCGACGACCATTTCACTTACCGCGCGCGAAAGCGCAGAAGTTTTTTTCAGCGGAATGCACGATGTCGACATTGTGAAGATGCAGTCTTCGAGCAAAGGAAAAAAGGTTCAAGGCATTTTGGATTCGGTGAGCAATATTCATGTCGCAAGCAAAATGCGTTCCGCCTATTCGCGTGGCGATGACTTGCTCACGCCGGAATTTTGGCTTTATGAAAACGCGCCTCAAGATTCGTGGCAATTCGGCATTACGAATTTTATGCTGGGCGAAGATGGCGCGCATCTTTTTCCGGCGGACAATCGAAAAGTCGCTCCGCGTCCAAAAGAACATCCGATTCCGCAAAAAGAAAAAAAAGGCGCGAAAAAAAATCTCGCCGTGTCTTTTTATCGCGTGCATTCGGAAGGTCTTGAAACGGCAATTTCCGCCGAAAAAATGTATGGCAATGTCGAATTGACATTCGTAAAAAATCGGTGGCTTGTCACTGATGTGGATTTGCTTTCGGAAGAAGAGAGCGTTTCTTTTGAAGAATTCAAGGCGCAGGACGAAGCCGCGCTCGAGCGAAGCGAAGGCGATGCGATTGTCGCCGCGGAAATCCTCCGAGAAAAATACGATTGGATTCCGACATCGCAGGCGATGCACGCCGCCCGCATAGAATACGAGACGATTGCCGAAAAACGCGCGCGCGGAGAATGGTATTGAAACGCGGCGAGATTGCCGCCAATTTTTACTATTGACTTTTCGCCCGATTTGTGGTATGATATCGCACAAAATATTTGAGGTGTTTATGGTCGCTTTGATTTTAGGAATTATTTTTATCGCTTTTACGGTGTTCAGCGTTTTGCCGGCCGCGCCGCTTGCTTGGGGCGCGAATGTCGTTGAATTTCTCAAGGGCTTTTTGCCCGTGCTTTCGGGCTTTGTCGGGCTTATCGCGATTTTGATTGGATTTGCGGACATCAAAGACAAAAAGGAAGCCAAGCGCGAGGAAATGGAAGCCGCCAAAAATAATTGACGCGAATGTTTCGGAGGTTTGGCGTGCCGAAGTCTCCTGTTTGTCGCGACTCACTGCGAGTTTCTCAAAAACTCCGCAAGGCTCTTGACAAATTTTTCTTTAAATAATAAAATATATTACCCCGTTAAAATCAATGACCGCTCATCATTGATTGCGGCGCAATTTGGATGCGAAAATTGTTCCGCGCAAAAAATTTATTATAAGGGTTTTTATTATGATGAAAACTGTTTTTGTAAACGAAAAAGACCAGCAGCGCAAATGGTACATCATTGATGCCGCTGGCAAACCGGTTGGACGCGTGGCCGCGAAAGCCGCCGCCGTCATCCGTGGAAAGCACAAGGCCTCCTACACGCCGAATCAGGAAATGGGAGATTTGGTAATCGTAATCAACGCGGAGAAAGCCGTGATGACTGGCACGAAGCGCAGTGAAAAGCTTTATCATTATCACACGGGCTTCGTTGGCGGACTCAAGACGTTCACATACGAAAAGATGTTGGAACGCCATCCTGAAGAGCCGATGCGCCGCGCGATTGCGGGAATGCTTCCTTCCGGAAGGCTTGGTCGTCGCTTGGAAAAGAATTTCAGGATTTACGCCGGTGCCGAGCATCCGCATGCTCCGCAGAATCCGACGCCGCTTGAAGTGTGAAGTTTATAATAGGAGAAGTAAGGCAAAACGCTGCTCAGATGGCGCAGCATTTTGCCTTCAAAGTTTGCGTCGCAAACTTTTATATTTGACTGCGTTTCTCATTTCATTGCGAAACGCGCTAAAAACTTTTTCGATTGTTGAAACAATCTTCAAAAGTCTTTATTGGAGAATTTATGGCTGCAAAAAATATCGCTATAGGAACAGGTCGCAGAAAGACTGCCGTCGCGCGCGTTTTCTTGCGCGAGGGTTCTGGAAAAATCGTGGTGAACGGAAAGGACGTAAAGGACTATTTCGCCACTGCCGAACAGATTCGCGCGGTTCACCAGCCGCTTTTGGTGACGTCGAACGACAATAAATTTGACATTCTCATCAATGTGTGTGGCGGCGGACTCAACGGACAGGCGGGCGCGTGCTTGCACGGCATTTCGCGCGCTTTGCTCCAAGTGGATCAGGATTGTCGCACGGCTCTCAAGTCAAACGGCTATCTCACTCGCGACAGCCGCATGGTCGAACGCAAAAAGTACGGTCAGAAAGGCGCGCGCAGAAGATTCCAGTTCAGCAAACGCTAGTCGTTTTCATGCGTTTTCAAAAAGCTCTGGTTTTTGCCAGGGCTTTTTTTATGCGCTGACTCATGCAGAGGGGAAGGTCTCGATGCGCTGCGTCGAGGTTTGTTGCATTGGAGGGGGAATGCGGATTCTGAAAATCGAGAACATCGGAAGCGACTGCTACAAAATCGCGACGGAAAGCGCGGAATTTTTCCTTCGCGCCCAATATCTGCGATTTGTGCGCGAGGAAGAGCTTTGCGAGGACGCGGAATTTTTGGAAGCGCGCGAGGAGGATGTGCTTTTTGCGGGATTCGCTTTCGCCGCGGAAAAGAAGGCCGTTTCGTACCTTGAACGCTGCGAGCAATGTCGCGCGGGTTTGCAGAAAAAACTTGTCCAAAAGAATTTTGAAAAGGTCGCCGTGGATGCCGCGCTCGATTATTTGGAAAGACGCAATTTTTTGAGCGACGCGCGTTTCGCGCGGGCGTGGCTCAATTCGCACAGAATCGCAAAGCCGCAGGGACGCGCGCGGCTTTCTGCGGAGCTTTCTTCGCGTGGAATTTCACGGCAGGTTTCGGAAAACGCATTGCGCGAATTTTTCGAAGAAAACGGCGAGGAGGAGCTTTGCATGCGGGCTTTGAAAAAGCGCGTCCGCGAAAAAAAGTCGAGTGAAAAACTTGTGGCGGCATTGCGGCGCGACGGATTTTCATACAAGATGATTCGAGCGGTGATGGCGGAATTTGAAGAATGAGATTTGAATTGTTCGGACGCGGAATTCGCGAGCGAAGGAGGGGAGCGGTCGACGGCACCGCGCGGCATTGCGGCGGCACGCGAAAATCGCAAGCGGAGGAGGGGAGCGGCGCGAACTGATTGTCATTTTCGGGCTTGACCCGGAAATCTGTTTGCGGCTTGCCTCCGTCCCATCTGTTTTTCCAGCACCGTTTTTTTAATTTACTTTTTGTATAAATACGTCGGATAGTCTATGTCGGGCGCGAGTGCTTCCAGCGCGGCTTTTGTCACAGGCTCGAACAACGCGGCGGGATTTTTTATGTCTGAAAGTATTCTGAAAAATTTGTTGAAAAATGGCGGCTCGTATTCGTACTTGTAGTCGTAAAAAATGATGTCCTTTCCTTCTTCGCTGGTAAGTCCGTTCGCGAGCGCGACTTTGTTCGCCATCTTTTCCTGCGCGTCGGCGAGCGTTCCTATCGAATCAATCAGACCGTTGCTTTGGGCTTGCCTCGCGGTATATATTCGTCCGTCGGCAATTTCACGAATTTGAGAAATGGATTTTTGTCGCGCGGATGCGACGATGCTGGTAAATTGGTCGTATGCGTCGTCCGCGATGGACTGCATGATTTCCTGCTGTTCCTCCGTGAGCGGCGAATTGTAGTTCAGCATGTTTTTGTTTTTGCCGGCCGTAAAAGTCGTCGTCTTGATTCCGATTTTTTGGAGAAATTCCGTCGCGTCAAGGGAAGCGCCTGCGATGACGCCAATGCTGCCCGTGAGCGTGTTTCGGTTCGCCCAAATCGTATCGGCGGCGCACGCGATGTAATAGCCGCCCGAAGCCGCCATGGATTCGAAGTACGCCCAAACCTCTTTTCCTGAATCCTTGTAATCTTTCAGGGCAAGATATGCTTCGTCGGCTTCGTAGACCGTGCCGCCAGGCGAGTCCACCACCAGCAAAATTCCCGCATTGTACGGATCTTCTTTCAAATCTTCGATTGTGGACAAGAGCCATTCTTGATTGTACGTTTCGTTTGCCTTTTGGATTACGCCGTTGACATAAAGATTCGCGACATACATTTCCTTTGAGCGGGAAAAATTTCCAATTGGAAAATTGATGTTGACACCTTCTGGCAATGAAAAAGAATCTTGCGAAGGAGTTTTCGCAGAATTTGAATGTGCTTTTTTGGAAAAAAGCCCGCCGAATAAAATCGCATAGGCGAGCGCAAGAATCGCAAGCGCGATTGCGACTACGAGAAAAATTGTTCCGCCATTTTTTTTGCCCTTCTCACTTTTCCCGACCTTTTCAAAATTTTCATCGTCCAAAAAATCTTCGTCCATAATCTGTCTCCAAAATCCAATTTATTCAAAATCCGAAAGCGCGATGCGGTTTGAGTCAATTGCGCTTCGCTTCAAATAGTGATAGGCGTTTGTCTTTGTCATGTTCATATATGGCGCGAGCCAAAGATATCCCAGTCCGCACGGAATCGCCGCCAAAATCGCCCAGCCGATGAAACTCAAGTCGAGCACGAAAAGGTCGCCTTTGTAGCCGCGCGTCATTTCCTTGCTGATTTGCATCGCTTTGCGCACGCCGATTTTCGGATATTCCGCCATGATGAAAAACATCATCGAGTACGAATAATATTTTACGATTCCGGGGATGACAAATAAAAGCGTCCACAGCCACACCCAAAGGATAAACCACAGTCCGCCGCGAAACGCCTGCCACCATTGATTGAGTCCGTTCGTAAAATCCGAAAAATAAATCGCACGGCTTTCTTTCAACATCGTGTTGTGAACGCTTAAAATCGCCACATTGAAAATGATTGAAACTCCGACCAAAATTATTGCGATGAAGCTCGCGATTTGCGACGGCATGTACGAAATGAAAATCGCGCCATTGCCGTGCGTGCTCACAAATGCATCTTCGCTTTGCAAACCGGCCGCGGCATAGAAGATTGCAAGCAGCGCGTCAGTCAAAAGCGTCGCAAGAACCGGAATCTTCCATCTGCCTTTGAGTTGGTTTAAAGCCAACTTTTTAAAAGTCTTTCGTTCAAACATTTTTTTCTCCAATTTTCAAACATTGTAAATATTGAATTGATTTCGGCGGAAGGAAAACGCTTCCATTGAAATCAAATTTTTCTTTCGAAATCAAGTCCTCGAAGATTCCGTAAAGCCCTTCGAAAGCGGCATAGCCATAGCCTTCTTTCGGCTCGGCAAGATAGCCTTCTTCGCTCGCGTTCACTGCGACGAAAATTGTCTGTCCGCAAGATTCGCGCGAAAAAATATATTGACTTTTCGTGAGGAAAATATATCGATAATTTCCGTAGCGCAACGCCGGAGCATTTTTTCGCAGAAGGCTGACCTTTTGGATGAAATCCGTGAGGTCGTTCCAAATGGGCTTTTCGAAGCTTTGGCGCACCCCCCAATGCGCGCTTTCATCGTTGCTGCCTTGCACCCCCCATTCGCTTCCGTAATAAATGCAAGGAATTCCCGGGATTGAGAAAAGCAGGCCCCATGCAAGGCGCAGGATTTCTTTGTCCTGCACGACTTGCGCGAAACGCGTGATGTCGTGATTGTCCAAGAAATTCACGAGCGTGGTGTGCATGTAAATTCCGTCCACGCCGAATTCCCTTCGCAAAGTGAAATCGAGTCCGAAAAAATTTTTCATTTTGACGCTTTCCACGATGGAAGAATGCAATTCGGAATTCGTGGAGGCGTGCGCCTTTTCTTCGCTGACAATTTTCTTGCAAGAATTCGAATCGTAGACTTCGCCCAAAATCGCGAGACTTCCGCCAAGACCTGCGCTCATGTTCAAAGTAAATTCGCGAAGCCTCTGCAAAAATTTTTGGCTCATGAGGTCAACGATTCCCACGCGCAGCCCGTCAATCGCAAACATGTCCACCCATTTCCGAATCGCGCCGAAAATGTGCTGGACCACTTCTTCGTTCTCAAGGTTGAGCACGGGAAAATCCCAATTGCCTTGGTAACTTTTATAATAGAAGCCGTCGCTGCAAGGAGTGTTCCGGGAAAAGTCGATTTCCGCGAACCAATCGATGTAGCGCGATTTTTGCATGTTGTTGCGAATGTCGCGGAACGCCCAAAATCCGCGTCCGACATGATTGAAAAGCGAGTCGAACAAAACGCGGATTCCGTTTTCGTGAAGCGTGTTGCAAATCGCCGCGAAATCCTCGTTGCTTCCAAGTCGGCTGTCGAGCGTGTAGAAATCGCGCGTGTTGTATCCGTGCGTGTCGCTTTGCAAGACCGGCGAAAAATAAACGGCGTTCACATTCAATTTTTTTAGCTGCTCTAGCCAAAGCAAAACCCTGTCGATTCTGCGCACTGGCCGAGTGGCGGCGTTCCACGTGTTCGACCAGTCCCAAGAATTTTCGTGGGGCGCGCCGCACAAGCCAAGAGGATAAAATTGATACAGTATGCAATCGTCAAGCCAGCTTGTGTTCATTTCTCGCCGCGCAAAATGTGGCGCAGAAAAATTCCCGAAGGCTGCAAGTCGCTTTCCTGCCAGTCGCCTTTCGCGGAATTGTCCTTGTTGAATTTCAAGACGCCCGAATCTTCGCCCTTGTTGTTCACCGACCAGTTCGCCCAACAAATTTTATTTTTTTCCATAAAGCGAATCCATTCGAGCGTTTCCTTTTCAAAAACGCCGCCGTCGCCGCTTTCTTTCGTCGTGCCCCATTCGGTCATAAAAATCGGAAGCCCCGCCTTTATCGCGGCGGCAATGTGGTCGCGCCGTTCCTTTCCGTGGCTGCCCGCGTAAAAATGCATCGTGTACATTATGTTTTTTCCGTCGAGCGGACTTTTCATTGCGTCGGTCAAATCGCCGCTCCAATTCGGTGTTCCCACCACGATGATGTTGTCGCAATATTTTCTGATAATCGGAATTATGCGTTCGGCGTAAGGCTTGATGTTGCCTTCCCAAGTGACATCCGCTCCGTTCGGCTCGTTGCAAATCTCGTAGATGATGTTCGGGCAGTCCGCGTATGTCGAGGCGATGCGCTCGAAAAATTCTGCCGCCTTGTCCGCGTACAAAAGCGGATCTCGTTCCGGCAAAACATGCCAATCTACGATGACATACATTCCAAGTTCGATGGCGGCATCAATCGACTCAATCACTTTGTTCGCGAGCGCGGGATTCTGCGCATAGCCGCCGCTTCCAATGTACATCGCGCTTCGCCACAAATCGCAATTCCAGTCGTCACGAAGCCAGCGCATTACGTCGCGGTTGGCGTATTTTCCATACCAATGCAATCCGTGCGAACTCATTCCGCAAAGTTGAACTGGCGTTCCGTCCTCCGCGCAAACGAGCGTTCCCTGCAAATGCAACGCGCCGTAGCGTTCCACCGGAGTTTTTCCGTCGTTCAAAATTTTCCGTTTCGCCCCGCAAGAAGCAAGCGAAAAAATCAAGGCGAACGCAAATGCCGCCGCGCAAAATAATTTTTTTTTCATTTTTTCTTCCTGTTTTCAAATTGAATTTTTTCAAATTCCTCATTCGAAGACTATAAATTGCTTCCCTGCGAAACGGCAGCCGTCATTGCGAACCCCGCAAGGGGTGAAGCAATCCATTTTCACCTATCACCATTCCTTTACTGTTTCGCAAATCGGCAGCCGCTGAAAATGCCGTTCGCTCGGCGCGGAATCTTCGGCAGGATAGCCGATGTCCAAAAGGCAAACAAGATGAAGCGTGTCAGGCAAATCCAAAGCCTTCATGATTTCCGCCGAATCAAATCCGCGCGCCCAAAGCGTTCCAAGCCCCAAGTCCGCCGCCTCGAACATCATCGCCGTCGTGACAATCGCCGCGTCCACCTCGCCGCCGTCATACGCGCCGCATTCGGAATCGACATAAACCGTTTCCGAAGTGTTTTTGTAGCTTGCGGACTTTTCGTAGCAGACCGCAAGCACGACGGGCGCATTGTAGGACATCGGAGTGGCATCATGAATCTTTTGCAACGCGCTTTGCGTTTTCAAAACGAAAATGCGGTGCGACTGCGAATTTTTCGCGGTGGGCGCGAGCCGCCCCGCCTCCAAAATTGTCTCGAGCTTTTCATCTTCCACGGCGCGCTCGGAAAATTTCCTCACCGAATAACGATTTTTGCAGAGTTCCAAAAAATCCATGCTATTATTGTACAAGGAAACGCGCGAAAAAGCAAGCGGAATTCTCAAGAAATATGCGGGCGCACACTCGGATTAAAATTAATTTTTTTTTTGCAAATTTTGCTTGACAATACTTAAAAGTGTGGTATAATGACTTTAGGAATAAGAAAACGGTTTCTTTGGTTTGTGTGCGTCCTCTTTCGGACGCTCGCAAGGAAAAATGAAAGTTAAGGAGGCTTTTTGGGTGAAAAAGGTCAAATTGGCTTTGGCGGTCGCGCTTTGTTCGCTTTTTGCGTTCAGCGCGATGGCTGAAAGCGAGGAATTGCTGGAGGGCTTTGAAGGCTCTTCCACGCAATGGACATTCGTTGGTTCGAAGTGGAACGACGGCGACAGGAGCGCGGCGGCTTCCTTGAGCACGGACTGGAAAAGCGAGGGAGCGTCTTCGCTTAAATGCGAGTTCGGCTCTGCGAAGGCGGGCGCGATTGCTGCCACTTTCTACACGGAAAAGCCCGCGATGGTGGACATTTCCCCGTTCGATGCGATTGAATTCGACGTGTACAATCCCACAAAGTACACAATTCAAGTGGCGGCGGCAATCGTCACAGGCTCGGGATGGGAATGGCATGAAAGTCGCGTTACAAATGTGTCTGCCGGAAAGACGCGGACGGTGCGCGTTCCTCTTTATGAGGGCAACCTCAAGAGCGCGGCCACGAAGTGGAATTTCAGCACGGACTTGAATGATCCTGACGACGTGAAGAGGATGGCGTTCAAATTCTTCATCCCTCAAGGCGTGCCGGCGAGCGCGGTGTATGTGGACAACATCCGCCTCATCGAGGAGTGAGTTTGAAAGGCGCGGCTTTTTTGGGTGCGCCGAGCGGGTTGGGTGCAAATTTTTTTTGCATGTGAAAGAAAACGGTTTCTTTAAAAAGATTGCTGGGATTTTTTTGCGCAATGAAGCCGAAAGGTGAGTTTTTTTAAACGGAAGTTTTTCAAAAACTTATTTTTTAATGAAGGAACGCTGTTTAGCGGAAAAAGGAGGCTAAAATGAAAAAGTTCCTTAAAAAATCGGGCAAAGCGGCTTTCGCCGTCGCCCTCGCGATGTGCGTATGGGGGGGGGTATCGACTGCTGACCCTGCGCTTAGCATAAACGGCGGATTCAAATTGCCGTTCGGCCTTGTTACTATGGCTGGCTATGAAGACCATTTGGAAACTAATTTCTTGGACACATGCATGTGGACAGGTTGGGACGCGCAGGATTTCCGCTTCAATTTCCATTCAGACTTTGCCGGAATCAACATCAACCTTCGCCCGAATCTTGGGGCGGCGACTACGGACAATAATGGCGATATTACGGGCAAACTTGGCATCAAAGAATACAGCGCGTGGTTCAGTCCGTTCGAAGGCTTTACGGTAAGCTTCGGCAACAGCGAGGAGCGACACTGGTACAAGGGCACGGACGAGCGAGTGAACAACAAGCCCGGCGAAATATCCATAATTGACTGCGACAATGACTCAAAGACCGGCGTTTACTATGGACTTATTGCTGATCCTGCTAAAGGCCATGATTTTGCGAAAGATGGCAACATACTTGGCAGCGAGCAGGACTTTCACTGGGGAATCGGCGACATCGGACAAGACACGGTAAGTGCGAGAATGTACGGTTGGGATTCCGCCGCCATCGGCTCCAACTTCGCCATCGGTTTGCGCGCGTCTTACTCGCAGGGCGAAGACGGCTTTTTCGCGAAGCTGGCTTTTTCAAAGTATCGTAGTGCCAAAGACAAAGATGGTTTCCAAAACTTCATCACAGATACTGACACAAATCCTGTAAATTTGATTGCCGGCATTGAGGCGGAAGTCGGATATGCCTTTGAAAGTGCCGGTTCAATTGAACTCATCTACAAAACTTTGACGCTCGGAAACAATGTGTTCGCGGCGTACTATCAGCCTCGCTTTTTGGACGGCGCGCTTTTTGGTACAGTCGGCGTAACGGGAGTGGTCGATGTGCGTGACGGAAGCAGCAAATACCAAGGCGTAGCAAACAAGATGAATGCCTTCGCCGTTGACTTGCGCTTGGGCTGGAAACCGATTGATAAATTGAGCCTTTTGCTCTACGGAAACTTCTCTATGATCAAGCCTGGCGACGAGGGCGAGGCTCCGTCTTGGGCGTATTACACTAACAACAAAGGAAGAATTGTCGATGACGCGGAACTCGGCGGCTATGTCGTCGCTTCCGTGGGATACCAGCTTCCCATCGGTTCTGTGAACTTGGATGCCGGCGTTTACTTCCGCGATATTGACAACAATGATGGCCTTGACAAGGCCGAGAACATGCTTGTCCTAAAAGCGGGCTGGACCAATTGGCTTCCTGGCGGAGCGGGAATCGGAATTGGAGCGGAATGGTATCACGCGCTCAACACTGCCGATTTGGCTCCCGGCGAACAGAAAGACAAATTCTGGCTCGGCGCATACTTCGAAGTGTGGCTCGGCAACTGATGCGGCTTGTATGCGGAGCGCGATGCGCTTCGCATGCACTTGCCATCAACCCAGTTTCGCGAGTTTCGCAAAGCGAAACTCGCGGTCGCGTAGCGACCTGTCATTGCCGGGCGAGTTTTCGCTTGCGAAAGCTCGGTAAGTAACTCGCAGGGTTACGACCCTGGCTTCGACAATCTATTTGATTTTTATTAGGAGAATATGCATGAAAAATATGATGAAAAAGATTTCTGTTTTGGTGAGCGTCATTGCGATTTTGGTGTGGGGGGGGGTAACGGTCGGTTGCTCTGACGGTTCTGACGACGGCGATTACGATCCGAAAGCGTTGGAAGGTCTGTGGATAGATTCAGAAAATGACGCTGCGGTGTATTTCGAAAACGGCAAAGCGTACTTGAATTGCAAAAAAGGCGAAGACGGCACGTACAGTTCGGCAGAAGACGGCGCGCCCTATACGGTAAAAGGCGACGTAATCACTGCTGGCGACGAGACTGCCAAAATTCTCGACATGCGCGTCAAGGATTATGTGAAACTTTCCGCGGGCGGAGAGACGGCGACTTATAAATATAGCGACAAAAAGCTTTCTTCGGGAGGTGCTTCCGGCGGAGAGGATGGCAAGGACGATTATAGCAAGTATTATGCGAAAGAATATTCTACAAAATTTTCGGCATCGGATGAAAAGAAGAGTTTTTCCATTGTGGTAAAAAGTGATAAAGTCGCGAAAGTCATAAGTTTTGAACATAAGACTGACACAGCCGATGGTGTTGACATCAGCGCGGTTGTCAAAGTCGGTGACGGTTGGGATTATGTAAAAATTCCAGATGCTGAAGATGCTTTCCCAAAGCTCACGACTGAATGGAAAACATTCACAACTCCCGTTCTTGCAGCCTCAGGCTCGGAAATCAGCGGTGGCAAGGCTGACGCGGAGAATAGTGGTTGGTATACTAATGGTGATACTAACAACGGCGTTTTGCAAGTAGTTGGTATGGAATTATATAATGGAAGTGCAAATAAAGACGGCACTGTATATATACGGAATTTGTTGATTCTTGATCAAGATGGCAATCCGATCGACCTTTCAAGTTGTGAATGGAAAGACGAGTAGCTTTCTTGCATTGAAAAAAGTTTGTGGCTGTGGCGCGTGGTCACTTTGATTGCTGAAGTGTGTTCGGCACATGACGCGCATTGTTGCGTGGCGCGCAATGCGCGTTACGCACAATTGTTTTTGAATATCTTTTAGTTGCAATTAAATTGTAATTGCGGCTCTTTGATATTTCCTCCTTATTTTGGCGGTTTTCGTGGTTGCGAAAGCCGCCTTTTTTGTCGCCGTGTCTTGCGCTTCTTCGCTTGACAAAACGCGTGGGCGGGGTATAATTATTTGTGGAGGTGTTGATGCCTACGACACTGGCAAAAATGTACGATTCTCTTACCGAACAGCAGCGTTCAAAGGTGAATGAATTCATTTTTTCCTTTTACCAGCAAAACACAAAGAAAAAGTTCCGCGCCAGAAAAGTCGTGGACGCGTTCGGAATGTGGAAAGACAGGGACGATATGGAAGATGTGGACGCATTCGTAAGAAATTTGCGTAGGGGCAGAAGATTTGATAGTTGACAGCGATGTTCTCATTTGGTATTTCAGAGGCAATGAAAATGCGAAAATATTGTTTGACAATGAGAAAAATGTTTCCGTCAGTGCGGTTTCGTATATGGAGTTATTTCAGGGCGCAAGAAATAAATGCGAATTAGTGGCATTGGATGATTTTTTCGCAAAAAGAAAAATTTCGACAATTCAAATTGACAAAAAGATTTCCACCATGGCGATTGAGTTCGTAAAAAAATTTGCTTTGAGCCATTCGATGCAGCTCGCCGATGCTCTGATTGCGGCAACTTGCATGAAATTAGGAGAGCCGTTGTGCACCGCAAATCAAAAACATTATAAATGTATCGAAGGCTTGCGCCTCGTCGTTTTTAAGCCTTGACTTCGTTTCTCCTGTAACCTTCCGAAGGTTTCTTGGTTTATTTAGAGAAAACGATTTCTTTTTTTCGAGGTTTATTATGAAATATTTTTTTTGTGCCGCCTGTTGCGCGCTTTTTATTTTGTCGCTTGCGTCTGCCAAAAGCAAAAAGAAAAAAGAGCCGCCTGTGGAAGTGATTGGGCGCGAAGTTGGCGAGGACGGTCAGGAATACGAAGTGATGCGGCGCGTCAGTCGCAAGAAGGGATTTTTGGGATTCGGCATGGAAGTTCCGCCAATTGACTTGGGAACGGCTTCGATGTCGCTCAAAAGGATTCTTCCGGGTCAGGTGGCGAAGTCCGAGGCTTTGGTTCAGTATTATCCCACGCAGGATGAAATCGTGCTTTCGTACAGGCAGTTGCAGAAATTCTTTCCGTGCTTTGACAAGGAAATGCGAAAAAAATGCGCCGAGGCGTTCGCGCTTTACAAGGACGACTTTGACAACAAGCGGCTGGACAAGCGAAGCAGAAACGTGGCGAAAGTCTATGGGCACAGGCGCGGCAAGATTCGATGGGGCTTGGTGAACGGCGGCGAAACCGCGCGTCCCGACGTGAAATTCGGCTATGAGTTCATAAAGCGGTCGCCTTATTTTAAAATCACTTTCGACGAGGCGGTTGCCGACCATCCGGGGCAGAGCGAGGAGAACGCGATGGTTTTCCACGGGATGACGCTTCTTTTCAACCGTGCCCAAATGGAAGATTTGCTCGCGTTTATGGACGAGCGGAAAATCGACGAGGCGATGATTATCCGCGTGCCCGTGGTGGAACAGGAAAAGCTAAAGGACGATGTCTACGAAGAAGCCGAAAATGATTCGGGCGAAAAGTCGGAAGCCGAGGAGTATATGGAAGCGGAATAGGGCGGAAACATCCCGCGCCATTTCAGCGACAATTTTTTACAATTATTGTGGATTGCTTCACAGGTTGTGCGGGCAAGCAAAATCGCAATGACAAAGAGGCGTCGCTTCGCGCAGAAATTTTTAACATTTGTTGTGGATTGCTTCGCCTTCGGCTCGCAATGACATCATAGCGAACTCAGCAAGTACTGTCATTGCAGGCTCGCACATGCTGTCATTGCGAATCCCGCAGGGGTGAAGCAATCCACGCAGACTGTAGATTGCTTCATGGGTTGTGCGGACAAGCAAAATCGCAATGACAAAGAGGCGTCGTTTCGCGCAGAAATTTTTAACATTTGTTGTGGATTGCTTCGCCTTCGGCTCGCAATGACAATTCTTTTTCAAGGGTTCGGAATGACAATTCTTTTTCAAGGATTCGGAATGACACGCTTTTTTCCTACGAGGTTTTGACATGCTCACATCACGCGGCTCGCATTTTTACTTCGCGAAAAGCGAAAAACTCGTATGCAAATCGCGAGTTTTGCGTTAAAATAAAATAAAGCGAAAAGTTCGATAGCAAGTCGCAAGACTTGCCTGCTATTTCAGCCGCCACATTTGCCTGTTTGATTTTTTCTCTTGAAAAAGCGCGCGCGAAGTTGGAGGCGTATTTTCTTCATTTTTCAACATTCGCGCGCTTTGACTTTTTTAAATTGGGCTTTATGAAAACGCTATTGCTTCCATTCAAGTGTTTCCAGCGTGATGACGCGGCTGTCGGCGTAAATTTTCTTGCGGTTCGGATTGAGCTTGTCGCTGCTCCAAAAATTGTAGTCGCCGTTGTCGTCGTTCCATGTCATGAAGTACGCCCATTTTTCCCACGGATTTTCGGGAATGCGGCCGTTTTCGCTCATCGCGATTGGCTTGTCCTTTTTCATTCCCGCGAGGATTTCGTAGTCGCCTTCGAACTTTGTCGCCTCGTATTCATCCCACGCGATTATGTCGCAATACTCGTCGCCGGGATACCATGAGGGCGACTGTCCGTTCCAAACCCAAATCAGATTGTCGAGGCCTTTTTCTTCCGTGAAGTAATGGTACATATAACGCCACAGCGCGAGGTAGCCTTTTTTAGTGGAGTCGCCCCACCAAAACCAGCCGCCCGCCGCTTCGTGCAAAGGTCGCCACAAGACGGGGATGTCCTCATCTTTGAGCTTCTTTAGTTCGGCGGCGATTTTGTCCAAGTCTTTTTTGATTGCCTTGAATTCCGCGCTGTCCTCGCTTTTCGGGATTCGAAACGTCGTGCCTTCTGAATAGAAGTTGTCTTGACTTCCGCTTTTTTTGTCGGGCGAGAGCGGATTGCGCCAGTGCCAGCAAAATGTCACGATGCCGCCTTTGCGTCCGGAATAAGTTTTGTCGTACTTGTAAGTGCCCTTTGCCCAAGCGATTGCTTCCGCGGTTTGATTGGTGTTGTTTCCGGATTGCGTGTAATTCATAAAGTCATAGCCCATCAGCGCGGGATATTTTCCCGTGTCCTTGTAGACGCGCTGCGCCATGTCCGTGGCAGGATTCCAAGTGAGGTCCATTTGTCCGGCTATCGTCTTGCCTTGTTGCGAGACGGCTTTTATGTATTCAAGCAGTTTTTGCGCCGACTCGCTTTTTTTCGATGTCGGAGCCGGCAGGTTTCCCCATTGATAGGAGGATTTGCTTGTGCTCGGACTTGTACTTGAATTCGAGCCTTGCGCGCAAGAAGTGCCTTGCGAAAAAATCGTGAGAACTGCCATTGCGAAAGCCGCCTTCGTTGATATTCTCATTTTTCACTCCTTTACCGAGCCGGTAACCATTCCGTTGTAGATGTATTTTTGCAGGAAGATGAAAAGCACGAACGTCGGAATGACTGCGATGACAACGCCCGCGCAGATTACGGGCCAGTTTGTGCCGAACGGTCCTTTGAATTTGTACAGCGAGGTCGAAATCACTTGCAGCGTGGTTTTCGGCATGTACAAAAGCGGATTGTAAAAATCGTTGTAAAGGTTCACGCATTTCAAAATCAAAATCGTCACGGTGGCAGGCTGAAGCAACGGGAAAATTATCTTCGTGAAAACATAGACATATCCCGCGCCGTCGATTATCGCGCTTTCGTCCAGCGACTTTGAAATGTTGTTCAGGAACTGAAGGTAAATCATAATCGCGATGATGTCCGTGCCCATCGAAAGGACGATTACCGCGAGATGCGTGTTGTAAAGATGGAGCTTTTGGATTATCTGGAACGTCGCCACTTGCGTCGTGATTGTCGGAATCAGCGAAATCCAAAGGAACATTGTGCGCACGACTTTTTTCATTTTGAAATGAAAGCGGCTGAGAACATACGCCGTCATAGAGCCGGTGAGCACGGTGCCGAGTCCCGAAAAGAAAATCAGAACGAGCGTGTTCCAAAAGCCTAAAAGCATGTTTCCTTTCGTAAACGCCGTGACATAATTTTGCAAGAAGAAATTGTCCGTAACGCGAACGCGCCGCAAAATGCAGTCTCGCCCCGAAATCTTCACGCCGCCTTGCTTCGCGCTTTGTCGGAATTCATCGTCGAGTTTGATTGGAGTTTCCATCTTGCCGCTTTCGAGCGCGGCGTTTATTTTGTTTCCCTGCGAATTTTCGATTTCTACGGACGCGCCGTCTTGCGCCTCGTCATGCACGAGCACGATTTGATAAGCGTCGTGCCCTTCGAACATTTTCTCAGGAATTTCCAGCGCGTCGGATTTGTCCGTGAAGTCCGCCGTTCCTTTCCACACTTCGTTGTTCGCGCGGAATTTCGGCAGGTCGAAGGGATTGCTGCGGTTGAATTCCTCGCCGGTCTTGAACGAGCCGAGCACGACGACTACAATCGGCAGGATTACTATGAGCGTGGCTAATCCAAGCAAGATGTATTGCAATATTGTTATTGTGTGTTTTGACTTTTGCGTTTCCATACTAGACCTCCTAGTCTTCCGTCTTGAAAACAGTGTTCTGCACGAACGACACGAAAAGAACGATTATCGTAAGCACGATCGCCATCGCCGAAGCCAAGCCGATTTTGTTGAACTTGAACGCGGTGTCCATCGTCTTGATGACGAATGTGGAAGAGCCGTTTCCGCCGCCTGTCATTATGTACGGAATTTCGAAAACGCTGACCGCGCCCTTTACCGCGAGAATCGCGTTTATCTGAACGACGGGCGCGATTCCCGGAAGAATGATGTAGCGGAATTTTTGCCACGAATTCGCGCCGTCAAGTTCCGCCGCCTCGAAGCTGTCGCGCGGAAGCGATTCGATTGCCGCTATGAACATCACGACGTTGAATCCCATGTAACGCCAGATTGAAGTGAACGTGAGCGAGTAGTTCACCAGCGCGGGATCGGTGAGCCAAAGCGGAGGATTTTCGATTCCAAGCAGTTTGAGGAACGCGTTCAGTGTTCCCATGTCCTTGAAGAAATACGAAAAGATGAATCCGATTGCCACCGAATTTATCAAATTCGGAAAGAAAAGAACTCCCTTGAAAAAATTCGTGCCTTTCAAATGCTTGCACAGAATCACCGCGAAAAAAAGCGCGAGCGCAAGCTGGAGAAGCGAGCCGATGAAATAGTAGATGCTCACCGCGAAGACTTTGAAATATTCCGAGCGTGAAAAGACTTCCACATAATTGTCGAAGCCGATGAATTTTTTCGCTCCGAGTCCGTCCCATTTGAGAAAGCTGTAGCCGAACATGTTCAATATCGGCAGGAAGCCGAAAATCACCACGAGCGCGACAGGCACGAGCAGGAACGAAAATACGATTATCTTTTCCTGCTTTTGAATGGACATAGCGTTTTTCATATTTATCTCCCATTAAAAAGTCAATTGCGAAATTGCGACTTTTGCAAACTTGATTTGAGGAAAGACGCGTTGTTTCAGCGGCTTTCCTCGCCAAGTCTCATTTGCTAGTTTACATATTCGGCTTTGGCTTTTGCCCAACGCCTGTTCCAGTCCGCCATGATGTCGTCGAAAGATTCGTTCGTAGTGCCCATGGCCGCGTCAACAATGCGCTTTTTCTCGGGGTCGCTCCAGAAACCGATTTCCGATTCTTTGTCCATGCTGTCGTACACGCCCTCGTATTCGGCGGGCGCGGGCTTCGTGTCGATGTATTCCACGCCCATTTCGCCGAATGAGTCGAGCACGGCAGGATAAGGCTCGCCTTTTTTTACCGGAATTGATTCCGTGTATTCCACCCAGTCCGTGTCGTCCGACATGAATTTTATCCATGCGTAGGCGGTCGCCTTGTTCTTGCTGTACTTGTTGATGCAAAGCGGCATGTCAAGCTGCGCCTCGGCGTATTTTTTTCCGTTCACTTCAAACGGGAAGGGCATGTAGCCGATGTTGTCGGGATTCGCCGCCAGTTCCTTTACCTGCGCGATTGCCCACGAGCCAAGAACCATGCACGCGATTTTTCCGTCGGCGATGTCCTGCTTTGACTGCTCCCATTCCGAAGCGAGCAAATCCTTTTCGCAAAGGCCGCGCTTTACCACTTCGTACATCATCTTATAGAGTTCGTAGTGCGCGTCGCCCGGCACGAAAGGCGAATCCTCGAAAATGATTTTGTTCTTGTATTCGGGGTCGCCTGACGCGCTCATGAGGCCGCCTTCCCATTGGTTCAGCGTCCATCCCGCAGGATAGTTCATGAAAATCGGAACCGCGTCGGTATTGTCCTTGATTTTCTGCATCGCGTCATAGAATTCTTCGATGTTGCGAGGAACGGAAACGCCTGCTTTTTGGAAAACGGTTTTGTTGTAGACAATTCCCGCTCCAACGGTGGCGTTCAGCGGATAAGTATATACGATGCCGTTGTACGCGATCGGATTTGAAGTGTTCGTGAAATTCATCGTCTTTTCGAAATCCTCCAGCTTTCCGAGCGGCTCGAAATATTTCTCCGAATCCATGGACTGAATGCTCGGGCGGCAGAGAACATCGCCATATTCCTGAGTCGACATCCTCGTGCGCACTGTGCCCTCATAGTCCGTAATCGCCTCGAATTCCACGGAAGTTCCCGGATATTTCTTTTCAAACGCCTCGCGGTATTCCTGAAGCTTCGTGTCAACGATGTCCGTTCGGTGGGTGAGCACGATTATGTGTCCGCCTATTTTTCCGTCGATGGTATTTTCGGCGGAATCCTTTTTCGAGCATCCGCAAAGCGCGATGGCAAGTGCCGCCGCGCCCGCAAGAATCTGTGTCTTTTTCATTTTGTCCTCCTGCATAAAATGCAATTGAAATCTTGGAATTTAAGAAAACGGTTTCCTTAAATTCAGTATACCACAGAAAAAATATTTGTCAACAAAAAAAATAAAAATAATTGAAAAAAAATAAAAAATTTGTTATATTGTAATTGCGTCCGCGCGGAGAATTGAAACATGAATTATACGATAAATGAAATCGCCCGCATTATGGGCGTGACGAAAAGCACCGTCTCAAAGGCGATGAACGGGCAAAAAGGCGTGAGCGAAAAAAAGCGCGCGCAAATCATGCGTCTCGCCTCGAAGATGAACTACATTCCCAACGCGGCGGCGCGCGCGCTTTCTCACAATATGTCGGACACGATCGGCGTGATAATTTCCGCGGACACCGAATACACGACGCAAAATTCCTATTGGCTGGAATTCATCGCGTCGGTTTCGGAGGAAGTGGAACGGCACAATTGCAACTTGCTGATTATCGCGCAGGGAAAGGACGGATTCAAGCCTTTGGAAAACGCCGTTCGGAAAAAGGCGGTGGACGGACTGGTGATTCCGGTGGAATTCGCGCATCCTGATTCGATTAAATTCATAAAGGAAGCGCAAGTGCCGTTTGTCCTGCAAGGGCAGTCTTCGCTTTTCGAGAATTATTGCGTGGACGTGCGCAACAAGGAAGGGGCGGAGATACTCACTTCGCGCCTTGTGGAAAACGGCTACAAGAAAATCGCATGCGTCGCCGCGCCGAACGACTTCCGCTATAATGAAGAGCGCGTGGAAGGATTCAAATCCGTGATGGCGAAAAACGGCGCAAGCGAGCCGCCGGTGGTTCACACTTCGTATATTGAAGAAGAGACGCGCAAAAACATACTTGCGTTCGCAAAGCAAAATCCTGAAATTGATGCAATTTTCATAACCGCCGGAGGCGATTTTGTCTTTTATGTGTTCGACGCGTTGCGCGATGCCGGATTCAACCTTGAGAAAATCGGTTTTGCGATTTTCGACTACAACCGCCAATTTCGCTATTTGCCGTACAAAATCATTTCCGCGCGACAGCCGATTCGCCAGATGGGGCTTCAGGACGCGAAAATCCTGTTCGACTTGATAAAAAAGGAAAATCCGCCGAAGACTTCGCTTTTCGACATAACGCTCGTGGAATGAGATTTTTGAAAAAATGCCTTGAATCCTTGCGACCGCCATTTCACAATGAAATGAGAAATGGCGATTTATGCGCGAGCTTTTGAAAAAATTCAGAAACTCGCGTTAAAACTTGTCGCGCTATTTGCAGAAAACCAAATCGTAGTCCTGCGTTCCCAGTCCGATTTTTTCGCCGTGCCCGAGCGCGGTTTCCCAAACGGAAGCGTGGGTCGAGTCGCGCCACAAATCGCTCGTCGCCTTGTAGCCCGATTTTATGTGGTCGCCGATTTGCGTGTCCCTGAAACGCTCCGCCTTTTGGCAAAGGTCGCTTGAAGCCTTGTCCAAAGCCACAGGGTCGAAACTCGCCGCCATTCCCAAATTCGGAATGAGCGGCGCATCGTTGAATGCATGGCAGTCGCACCACGGGCTTACATCGCGAATAATGTTTATGTGCAGGCAGGGGCGGTCGTTGCAGACGGCAAGCGTATATTCTGCCATCTTTCGCCCCAAATCCTCGAACGCGCCTTCGTTGGGATTGTAGATTGCGTCAAAGTTGCACGAACCGATGCATCGTCCGCAGCCCTTGCATTTTTCCTGGTCGATTACGGCTTTTTTTTCAATGTATGAAATCGCGTCGCTTCCGCATTCCTTTGCGCATTTTCGGCAGCCACGACACGCTTCTTGTTTTACGAGTGGCTTTCCCGCGTTATGCTGAATCATTTTTCCGGCGCGGCTTCCACAGCCCATTCCGATGTTTTTTATTGCTCCGCCAAATCCCGCCTCTTCGTGCCCTTTAAAATGGGCAAGAGAAATGAAAATGTCGGCATCTATTACGGCGCGTCCAATCAATGCAGTCTTGCAAAGCTCGCCATTTGGAACAGGAACTTCAATGTCGTCAGTGCCTTTCAGACCGTCGCCGATGATGACAGGGCAGCCCGTTGTGACAGAATTAAATCCGTGTTTTTCTGCGCAGGAAATGTGCTCGATTGCGTTTTTACGCGAACCAGGATAAAGCGTGTTGCAGTCGGTGAGGAACGGCTTTCCGCCCAATTCTTTTACCAATTCTGCCACGGCGCGCGCATAGTCTGGGCGCAGGAACGACATATTTCCGTCTTCGCCAAAGTGCAGTTTTATTGCAACGAATTTTCCGTCAAAATCAATTTTTTCAATTCCAGCTGTTTTCAAAAGTCGTTTTAATTTCTTCTCAATTCCGCCGTCTTCCGTAACGCGAAAATCCGTAAAAAAAACGTGTGCCTTTTCCATGCTTCCTCCTTAATTTTTTAATGATGAAAAAGTTTCAATTTTTTTTGCGCAAAATTTTTCAAGATAATTCTAACTTGAATCGCGCTTCAAGTCAAGCATTTTTTGAAAAAGGTTCGCGCGTAGGTTGAGGTTGGCGAAATCTCGCGGCGTGAAAAATTCCTCGCAGAGCAAGTGCGAAGCCTTGACCCGCAAATCGCGCGAGCGATTATTAAAATAAATTTCCTTCATTTTATTTTCAAATAGAGAACAAGTTTCAACTTTTTCTCTATTTGAAAACGCAACTTCGCAATGAAATGAGAAGTTGCAATGGATAAGCGAGTTTGCGCCGCAAACTCGGGTTAAAGTTAGTGGCGCGACTTTTGCCGCTAACTTTAACATACAGAGCAAGTGCGAAGCACTTGAAACATTTTTTTGAATTCATTATAACAGTATGATAAAAGCCACACAAATGGTGTGCCTTTTATCAACTCAAGTTTGTTCGGTTGCGTTGCAACTTGCCAAACTTGTTGTATATAATGCGTTTTTCACTTCGTTGCAAAACGCATGAAAAAGCCATTTGCGGAATTGAAATTCTGTAAATGGCTTTTTTATAGGAGAAGCAATATGACAAAGGATTTGACGGAAGGTAAGCCGCTCTCGCTTATCATCAACTTTTCGGTGAGCGTTCTTTTGGGATTGCTTTTCCAGCAATTCTACAACATTGTCGACACGGCGATTGTCGGGCGCGCGCTCGGGTCGGACGCTCTGGCGGCGGTGGGTTGCACGGGAAGCGTCTGCTTTTTGCTGCTTGGTTTTTGCAACGGCGTGGCAGGCGGATTCACGCTTCCTATCGCGCAGAAATTCGGCGCGAAAGATTTTTCTCTGATGCGCACCTATGTCTGGAACGCCGCGTTTTTGTGCGTGATTTTTTCCATCGTGTTCACGGTGGGAACGGCGATGCTCTGCCGCCCGATTCTCGTGATGATGAAAACACCGGAAGGCATTTTGAACGATTCGGTTTCGTATCTGCGGATTATTTTTTTGGGAATTCCGTTTTTGTTTCTCTATAATTTCATCGCGAATTTGATGCGCTCGCTTGGTGACAGCAAGACGCCGCTCTATTTTTTGGTCGCGTCATCGATTTTGAATATTTTCCTCGACTTGTTTTTCATCCGCGTCTGCTCGATGGGAGTGGCGGGCGCGGCTTTGGCGACCGTGATTTCGCAGGCTTTGCCCGGCATCGTGAGCCTTGTCTTTTTGGTGAAGAAATTTACGATTTTGCGGATGGCGCGCGAAGAAAAAGTCGTCGCGAAAAAGCACTGCCTTGAGCTGTGCCGATTCGGAATTCCGATGGGATTGCAATATTCGATTACGGCAATCGGAAGCGTGATTTTGCAATCTTCGGTGAACGGGCTTGGTCCTTCCACTGTCGCCGCGATTGCCGCCGGAATGAAAATCAACATGCTCTTTGCGAGCGTGTTCGATTCGTTCGGGCTGACGATGGCGACTTATGGCGGACAGAACACGGGCGCGGCAAAATACGACCGCCTCGTGCACGGCGTTCGCGACTGCATGCTGATTTCGGTGGTGTACAGCCTCGTGGCGTTCGCGGTGGTTTTTTTCTTTGGAAAGAATTTCGTCTACATCTTTTTGGAAAAGCCGAGCGAAAAAATTTTGAGCGAAGCGTATATTTTCCTTTTGGCGAATTTCGGATTCTACATAACGCTCGCCGCCGTAAACATCTACCGCTTTATGATTCAGGGAATGGGATTTTCCGCGTTCTCGATGTTTTCAGGGCTTGCGGAAATGCTCGCGCGCGCGGCGATGGGAATCTTCGCGGTGCCGCTTTTCGGAATCTACGGCGCGGTTTTCGGAAGCCCCGCCGCGTGGGTTTTGGCGGACTGCTTTTTGATTCCGGCGTTCCATCATTGCGTGAAAAAGTTGAAAAGCGCGCAAAGGATTTGATTCGCGCGGAGGGTTTCATAGCCCGACGCTTGCGTCGAAGTATTTTGAATTTTCGACGTCTTCACATTTTTGTATTTTTGCGCTATAATTTTCAATATGATTCGTCTTGCGGCTTTTTTGGGAAACTGCGGTTTTCAATATGAACGGACTCGGCACAACACGGCTTGGCAATTCGCGGAAAGCCTGCCTTTTTACAATCGATTGAATTGGCAGCAAAAATTCAAGGGCGAGTATGCCGTTTTGGATTTTTCCGATTTCGCGGAAATCGCGAGGAATGATTTTCCCGCGATTTTGAATTCTCAAGGCGAATTGGTTTTGCCGAAAAATCCGCCCGAAAAAATTTATTTTTTAAAGCCGCTTACTTTGATGAATCTGTCGGGCGAATCAATAGGCGCGCTCGCTTCGTTTTTCAAAATACAGCCGCAGGAAATTGTAGTTTTGCACGACGAATTGGAATTGCCGCTCGGTACATTCAGCCTGAAATGGTCGGGCGGGCTTGCGGGGCACAACGGCTTGCGCTCGACGAAGGCCGCGCTTGGGACGGCGGACTTTTGGAGGCTGAGGTTCGGCATCACGAAACCGGCAGGACGCGACATCGCCGATTATGTTTTGAGCAATTTTACAAGCGACGAAGCCATCACGATGAATGTGGTTTTTGAAAAGGCGGCGGAACTTTTTGCAAGGATAATTTTGGCGAACGATCCCGAGCGGCTTTTGCAAAAATTTGCCAAAGTGAAAATTGACTCATAATTAGAAAATAATTGGGAGCTGTGATAGAATAATTATGGAAAAAACATTTGACAAAAATTCAGTTTTGGAAAGGCGTGGAAAAAATGCGAATCCCGCCGACGAGGAAAGCGCGAAGGCGGCTGCGGCGTTTTGCCGGCTTTTTGAATTGATTCGAATTTTGCGCGCGCCGGACGGCTGCCCATGGGACAGGGAACAAACCCCTTTGAGCATGCGGCGCGATTTGGTGGAGGAAGTGTTCGAGGCGGTGGACGCGATTGACGAAAAAAACGCCGCGCATGTAAAGGAAGAATTGGGCGACGTTCTTTTGAACTCCATCATGATTTCCTATATGTTTTCGCAGGCGAAAGAATTTTCCATTGACGAGATGTTCGACGAACTTGTGGAAAAATTGATTCGCCGCCATCCGCATGTTTTCGAGCAGAGCGAAGGAAAGGTGTGCGCCGACGGCATCGCGAAAACGAGCGGCGAAGTTTTGACGCAATGGGACAAGATTAAGGAAAATGTCGAAGGACGCGCGCGCGATTCGATTTTGGACGAAGTGCCGCAAGGCTTCCCTCCGCTTTTGCGCGCTTTCAAAATGCAAAAAAAGGCCGCGAAAAAGGGATTCGACTGGACGAGCCTCGAGCCGACGCGCGAAAAAATTGTGGAAGAGCTTTCCGAAGTGGACGAGGCGATTCGCGCGAAAGAAAATTCGTCCGACGAAAATGTGCACGGTGAAAATCCTGACGCGGCGCAAATTCATTTGGAAGAAGAATTCGGCGACTTGTTTTTTGCCGTGGTGAACTACGCGCGAAAGTCCGGCGTAGATCCTGAACTTGCGATGAACGCCGCGAATAGGAAATTTTACCGGCGGTTTTCTTACGTCGAAAAAAAATGCGCCGAGCAAAACATTTCGATGGAACAAAAAAATCTCGAAAAGATGGACGAGTTTTGGGACGAGGCGAAGTCGCGCGAAAAGTGAAAACTCGTTTATGAACATGCGGGATTTTGCAAGACGATTTCGACAGGCTCAATCGTCGCGCGCTTGCGGTATTTAAGTTATCGCGCGTTGTCCGACAAATTCGAATTTTTGCAATGAAAATGCGCGGCGTGTTTTCGATGCGGAACGAAAATGTTCGCTTCCGCTGGGGCTAGCATCTGCACCGTTTCGCTTCCGTAAGGGGCTTCAAAAAACAACTCTCGCTTCATCGCACTTTACTTTCCGTAAAAAATTCGTTATAATTTAATTGTGGCATTTTAAAAATTGAAACAGGGAGAAGCTATGATTTTCAACGACGAGAATTGCGAAAAGAAATCTGAAAAAAAGGAAGATTCGTTCGCCGAAAAATTTTTGAAGACGAGGCAGGTTTTGCTTTCGGGCGAAATAAACAAGGAATTGGCGCAAGCCGTGAACAAGCAACTTTTGTTGCTCGAGGCCGACGGCGACAAGCCGATTTATGTTTTCATCGATTCGCCTGGCGGCGATGTGAGCGCGGGTTTCGCGATTTTCGACATGATTCGTTTCGTGAACGCGCCGGTCTATTTGATTGGAAACGGACTCATCGCGAGCGCGGCGGCTTTGATTTTGCTCGCTGTTCCGAAAGAACGCCGCCTTGCGCTTCCGCACAGTTCGTATTTGATTCACCAGCCGCTTGCGGAAATGCGCGGCGTGGCGACCGACTTGCAGATTCAGGCGGTGGAAATGGGAAAGACGCGCGCGCTTTTGAACAAAATCATTTCCGAGCAGACCGGAAAAAGCGTCGAGCAAGTGCAAAAGGACACGGAACGCGACCATTGGCTTTCCGCCGAAGAAGCGAAAGAATACGGTCTCGTGAGCGCGGTGATTTCCTCGCGAAAGGATTTGCCGAAGAATTGAGATTGCGATATGCTTGCAGTTTGCGGCGAAATGTGATATATTGAAAATATGTTTTTTGAACTGAATGACGTTTTGAAAAATGCCATTGTCAACGCGCTTGAAAATCAGGAAAAGAAATTTTTCGTGGACGCGCAAGACGGCAATTTGGTGGAATGCGACGGCTCGTTCAGTTCCGACGAAGGGCGTTTTTACGAACTTCCCGAATGGGATTCCGCGAGCGGATTTTCGTTGATGGAAGAATTCGTAAACGACTTGCATTCGCCGCTTGCGCGAAACGACTTGCAGGCGGCACTGCGTTCTGGAAAGGGGGTGTTCAGGGGATTCAAGGACGTTTTGAAATCGTACCCGCTGGTGGAACGTCGCTGGCATTTTTTTAAAAATCGGCGGCTTTTGTTTTATGTCCAGGAATGGTACAATTCGCTCCGCGAAATGTGGGGCTTGGAAAAATTGGATTGCCAAACCGAAGAACTTTCCGATTTGGTCGGAGAAGATTTTATTTTTCGGGAATACGATTCCGCGCAAGACAGGATTTCGATTTTGCAGTGCATCGATTCGGCCGCCAAAGAATTTGAAGAAGCGTGGCCGACTGAATTTGTCTCTGCCGTGAGATTTTTTTGGCGCGAGCAGTTTGAAAAAAACGCGAAGGTCAACGGCTTTGTCTGCCGTTCGCTTGACGATGAATTTGTCGGTTGCGCCGTTTTTTCGCCGTGTCCTGAAAATTCGACGAAGGCTGTCTTTTTGACGGGGTTGTTTGTAGAAAAAGAATACAGGGGTTTGGGAATTGCGAGTGAGCTTTTTGAAATGGCTCTTTCCTCACTCAAAGAAAATGGAGTGCGGTGGATTTTTGTGGCGAACACTTTCGTGCCGGATTCGATTCAAGGTATGCTGAGCCGTTCAGGTTTTAAGGAAATCGGCTCGGCATACGCGGCGGATTTGTTCGCGGAGTTTTAATTTTTATCTTAATTTGGGAGAAAAAATGTACCGAAGAAACAATGAAATCAATTATGAGCAGGTGGCGAATTTTTTGAAGGCGTCTGTTCAGCAAGTAAAGACTCAGGAAGACGTGGATGTTTTGAAGCAGTTCAAAAAAGTTTTCAAGAAAAACATTCCGTGGAATTTGCGCGGATATGTTTCGGCGTATCTTTTGAAAGTGGCGACAGGAAACGCGCGCCGTCCGTTTGTTCCTCGCGATGATTTCCGCCGAGATCGCAATGATTTTTCTCGTCCGCGAAATGACGAGCGCAGGGATTATTCGCGCCAGGAAAATGCCGAGGGCGAAGAACGCCGCGCGCCGCATGCCCGGGTGGAAATCGACCCGAGCGTGGCCGCCACGATTTTTATCGGCATCGGTCGAAACCGCCGCGTTTTTCCGCGCGACTTGCTCGGCATTTTGATAAACGCGGCCGGCATTGAACGCGACAGAATCGGCGACATTCGCGTGCTCGCCAATTATTCTTTCGTGCAGCTTTTCGCCGAGGATGCGGACAAGGCTATCAGCGCGCTCAACGGCTATGAATATCGAGGTCGCCCGCTTTCTGTGAGCTATTCGCGCCAGCGCGACGATGATTCCGCTTCTGAAAATTATCCTTCGAATGCCTATTCGCAGGGCGCGGAAAATTCGGACGAAAGCGAGCACAATTTCTCTGCTGAAAGCGAAGATGAAAAAGCGTATGCCGCCGCCGAAAAGGCATCCACGGGCGAAGGCTTTTCTTCGCCTTTGGTCTAGGATTGCACGATGGAAATTGCATCGTTACAAACTGGCCCGCTTGAAGTGAACACGTACGTCGTTCCGCTTGCGGGTCAGGCAGTCTTGATTGTAGATCCTGCCGCGTGCGCTTTTTCTAGCGATGAAAAGGCAGTCGTAAATTACCTTGACGAGCGCGACTTGGTTCCGGTGGGCGTTTTGCTCACGCACGGACATTTCGACCATGTTTGCGGTCTCAAGGAATTGCGGAAGTCTTTCGCGCAAATTCCGATTGCGATTCACAGAGACGATGCCGAATGTCTCGGCGCGGACTCTGCGCGCGCGCACGAAGCGAATTTGGACGACTTGGGTTTTGAGGAAAATGATTTGCTTGAGAGTTTGACTGATTTGCCGAACGCGGATTTTTTTCTGGAAGAGGGCGACACGCTCGACAAATTTTTCAGCGCGGAATATATCATCGCGGCGTTCACGGGCGACGTTCCTCCTGATGTGGAAGCGGTGTTGAACGAACTTTCGCATTGGAAAGTGCTCCACACGCCCGGGCATTCGCGCGGTTCGATTTGTTTCTACAATTCCAACGACGGAATTCTCCTTTCGGGCGACACGGTTTTCTACCAATCTTACGGCAGGACAGATTTGCGCGGCGGAAGCGAGCCGCAGATTCAAAAAAGCCTTGTGCGCATTTTTGAAGAATTGCCGCGGGAAACGCAGGTTTTTCCGGGACACGGAATTTTCGGATTTGCTTTGAAAGAATGATTTTGTAAATCGCGGCGATTTTCTATTTGTTAAAAAAGTTGTAAACAATGGGAGCGGACATGAATATTTTTCACGCGCTGGTTTTGGGAGCGGTGCAAGGCATCGCGGAATTTTTGCCGATTTCTTCGAGCGGGCATCTTGCCGTTTTGCAACATGTTTTCGGCTTGCAGGAAGTGCCGCCGCTTTTCGACGTGATTTTGCACATTCCGTCTCTTTTGGCGGTGATACTTTTTTTCCGAAAAAAAATCGCGCGGCTCTTTGCGATTTTGTTCAGATGGATTTTCAGAAAGCCCGCATCGGAAGAAAATGAAAATTTGTCTGCGGGCACTTCGCCTGAGTCCGCCGCGTTTGATTTGCTCGCCGGCACGGAAGAATTGGGCAGGCGTACGATTTTGGCAGTAATCGCGACGACTCTCGTAACCGGCGCAATCGGAATCTTCACTTCGAAGCTTCTTCCCGAATTTCCGATTCAGGCAGTTTGCGTCGGCTTTCTTTTTACGGCCGCGCTTTTGATTGTGTCGGGAATTTTTTCAAAGCGAAAAATTTCCGCTGAAAAAAAATCGGAGATTGAAAAAAAATCCACGCATGGCATTTCGGTTTTCCAAGCGTTGGTCATCGGAGCGGCGCAAGGCGTGGGAACTTTGCCGGGCGTTTCGCGGAGCGGCTCGACGATTTCGGGCGCGCTTTTTTGCGGCGTTCCCAGCGCGCAGGCGGCGGAATATTCTTTCATCGTTTCGATTCCCGCGATTTTGGCGGCGTTCGTGCTTGAGCTTCGAGACATTTCAAAGATGTCGGCGGTGGGCGCGTTGCCGCTTGCAGTTTCTTGCGTCGCGTGTTTCATCGCCGCTTATGCGAGCCTTTCGTGGCTCATGAGAATAATCAAAAAAGGCCGCCTCGAATGGTTCGCGTGCTATTTGATTCCGCTCGGAATTCTCGGGCTTATTTTCTTCTAGGAAAATCGCGTTGATATTGACGAGTTTTGCGGCGAAACGAAAAACTCATTGTGAAAAAAAATCGCGTGTTTTCAAGCAAAGCATTTTATTCCATCACGGCGCGGGCGAGCTGGTCGGCGCAGGAAGTGCCTTTGTTGCGGCATTGATTTCCGCCCACTTTCGCGGCGATGTCGCTTGCTTTCCATCCGTCAAGGATTTTTGAAATCGCCTTGAGGTTGCCGTCGCATCCGCCCGTGAACTTGATGTTCGTGATGACGCCGTTTTCATCCTTGTCGAAATCAATTTGTGTGGAACAAGTGCCGCTGGTTTTGAAACTGTGATGCATTTTTTCCCCCTATAAAAAGTTAAGAACGAAATGTCAATTTTGTTCTTAACTTTTTACGCCGCTTTGCAATGAAATGAAAAGCGGTAGTAGATATGCAAGTTTGCAACGCAAACTTGACATGATAAAAAGTCGCGCCATTAGTGCGGCTTTTTATCATGTCTCCTTAAATAAAAAGTCAAGAGCGAAATTGCAATTTCGCTCTTGACTTTTTAGCATGCGCCTTAACGACGCGCTCATTTTAAATACGCACGTTTGGCAAGTCGCGATGCGACATGGAAAATGTGTAAGTCAATGTTGCGCATAGTTCTCGAAATACTTCTTTTCAAAATCATCTATCGCCAGCGGTTGCGAAAACAAAAATCCCTGATAATAATCGTAGCCAAGATTTTTTATCATTTCCAATTGCTCATGATTTTCTATTCCTTCGGCAATCACGCGCATTCCCAATACATGGGAAATCTGCGAAATAAAATTGAGGAATATTTCAATGCGCCGTGGATTTTCGTCTTGCTGGAGAAAAACCATGTCCGCTTTCAAAATGTCGATATTTATGTCCTTGAGCATGCTTAGCGAAGAATGAATGTGCCCAAAGTCGTCAATGACGATTTCAAATCCGAACGCTTTCAATCTTTCGAAAATCTCGTTGATATCTTTCTTGCCGCTCGTGATTGCCTCTTCGGGAAATTCGATTTTCAAATTGCGCGGATTGAATTTAAATTCTTTTAGCAGTTTTTCGAATTCCTTTGGAATGTCGATGTAGAACATATCTTTTGAATGAATGTTTACCGCGATTTCCATGTTCAGATTTTTTTTGCTTTGCCAATCGGCAAGCGTCTTTGCGGCCTGCCTCCAAATATATGTGTCGAGTTTGTGCATGAGGCCGGCGTGCTCCAAAATCGGAATGAAATCGTCCGGCATGATGATTCCGTAATTCTGATGATTCCATCGTGTAAGCACTTCGCCGCCTAACGTTTTTCCGGTGGAATCGGCAAACGGCTGCATATACATTTGGAAGCGACCTTGTTCAAGCGAACTTTCAAAGTCGTTCGCAATCTGCTTTTTGCGTGAAAGTTCGTTCATTAGCCCCGAATCGTAGAAAAAATAATTTTTGCTGTAGTTGTTGGATTCCTTGTTGATTATGAACTGCGTTTTGTCATACAAAGTTTGCGCCCTGTCTTCAGTTCCGCGCACTTGGCAAATTCCGAATCGAAAATTGACCTTGTGCATCGTGTCCCTTATCACATCTTGCGCAGCCTGAGTGATTTTTTCAAGGGAACTTTCATTGAAAAAGTGCGCTTGCACGAGACAGCAGAATTTGTCGTCGTTTATCCTGCCGATGATGCTGTCATGGATGAATGCGGCTTTTGCGGAAATCGCGATGTTGACCAAGACTTCGTTTCCGATTTCCTCGCCGAAAAGTTCATTCAAAAGCTTGAACTGCAAGATGTTCGTGGAAATCATCAAGTATTCCGTGCTCACATCGTTTTTGATTCTGTCATTGCACAGTTCGAAGAAATGCTCGCGATTGTAAAGTCCGGTGAGCTCGTCGTGAGTCGCGAGAAATTTTTGCGTCAAATATTTTTGTGTTTCCTCGGTTATGTCCGTGAGCTTCAGATAAGTGCCGATGCATTCTTTTTCATTGCGAATTTCTTCAGCTTCGACTTTGAACTGCAATTCCTCGCCGTTTATCATAAAGCATTCGCGCGAAAGCTTTTTCGGATTATCATGGTGTACCCCCCCCCGTGCTTTTTGGAGGATTTTGACGGCCTTTTCCTCGTCGAATTTTCCGTCTTTCAAAAACAATTGCCTTGCCTTGGAATTTTTGTAGACGCATTTGTCTTTTATGTCAAAATATAAAGTCGCATCGTTTACGCTGTCGTTTACCAATTTCAGTGCGTTTCCCAATACGCGGCGCGGCACATTGTATATGGCATAATAGCATGTGAATATGACCACAAGCGGGTAGAAAAATACGGAAAAATCGATTGGCACATTTTGCGAATAGCAAACGGCGTTCACGAAAACGAGGAGCAAAAATGCCGCGAGAATCATCGAAAAATTTCTTTTGTAGACCCACGGCGATTTTATGATGCTGTAGATCAGCAAGGCCGATGAAATCGCGATCATCGTATAGCACAGACCCAAGTGCAGATAATGCGGCCATTTGAATTCGCAGAGCCAATGAATGTGCCTGCCCATGATTTGCATCATGCTCAAGTCAAAAGAATGGCGCGTCCAATTGTTTATGAAAAGTGAAATCGAGTCTATGATGCACAGGCAGGTCGCAATCTTCCGGATTATGTTTGACATACTGTTCACTTTGCAATAGAAAAATATGAAAGTGAGCATTGAAAGGCAAAGCCAATCCGTGCATATAAAATACAGGCCGTCGAACAGCATCGCCCTTTGATATGTGTGCGAAAAAATGAAGAACGAATAAATCGGGATTGTTATCAAGCTTGTTCCGACCAGGGAAATATGCGATTTCAGGGAAGGCGTTCTTGTCATTATGAGGCGAACGAAAATGAACGACAAAGAAATGAACTCTATCGCCGCGCAAAGCAAATACATTTTTTCAATGTTGTCCATTACGCGCTCCTGTTCACATAAAGCTCTTCAAAGTCATCGATTGGGATTGGCTTTGAAAAATAGAATCCTTGAAAAAAATCGCATCCGCTTTCTTTCAAAAATTCTGCCTGCTCTTTTGTTTCCACGCCTTCCGATATGACGGTCATTCCAAGTGCTTTTGCCATCTGGATTATCAAGGAAATTATTTTCTTATTGTTTTTTTCGTAATCCCAATCTCTCAAGAAATTCATGTCGATTTTCAAAATGTCCATTTTGATTTTTTTCAACGCATTTAACGAAGAAAATCCTGAGCCAAAGTCGTCTATCTCAATCGTAAATCCGTAGTCGGTCAATTTCTGCAATATGTTTTGGTGAATGTTGAGGTCTTGAATCAAGACCGTTTCCGTAATTTCGATATTCAGCTTCTGCGGAGAAATGTCGTATTTTTGGACAAGACCTGTAAGGATTTCGTACACGTTGCTGTAGTAGAAGTCTTTTATGGAAATGTTTATCGAAATGTACATATCATTGTTGTTGTCTTTCCATTCGGCAAGTTTTTTTGCCGCCAATTCCCAAATATATTGATCCAATTTGTAGATAAGCCCGGTCTTTTCCAGCAGCGGAATAAATTGCGAGGGAGCGATGATTCCTTTGCCGGGCTTGATCCATCTGGCGAGGGCTTCCGCTCCCATAATGCGCGAAGTCGCCGCGTCGACTTGCGGATGCAAAAACATCGTGAACTCGCCTTCGTCAAGAGCTCTTTCAAATTGAAGGATTGTCTGATTTTCGATGAGCAATTTTTCCATAAGCGGCATATTGCAGAATACGACTTTCTTTTCGCTCTCGCCGTACATTTCCTTGATGGCGAGCATCGCTTTGTTGAACATCGTCGTGGGACTTTCGAGATGGTCGGAGACTTCGTATATGCCGATATAATTGTTCGTAATGTAATTATATTTTTTGAATGTCTCTTGCAAAGAGTCATTGTTCTTTTGGAGTTCTTTCATGTCGAAAAATTCTTTTTCCACAAGGATTGCGAATTTGTCGCCAGAAATTCGCCCGCAGATTTTGTTCGGCGATTTTTTTGACGAAATCAGGCGCGCCTGAAGTTTGAGAAGCTCGTCGCCGGTATTTTCGCCGAAAATGTTGTTTATGGTTTTAAAATCCTTTATGTTTGTCGCGATGAACAGAAATTGCGTCTGCATGTTTTCCTGAAGAATCTCCGCCACGTATTTGAAAAAACTTGTTCTATTATAAATGCCCGTCAGCGCGTCATGTTCGGCGCGAAATCTTTCTCGCTCGATGAGCGCGATTTCCTTGGTTATGTCGGTGAGTTTGAGATAACTGCAAATCTGGCGATTTTTTTTGTCGCGGATAATTCTGTATTCTGTTTCGTATTTGTGTTCTTCTTCTCCGATTTCGAAACTTTGGGAGAGCTTTATGAAGTCCGGCATAGTGCCCGCAAATCGTCGTTTTATTTTTTCTTTGTAGCCTTCCGCGCTTACATAGGCAAATTTTTCATGTCCGAAAATGGCTCTCGCGCTTTGGTTCATGTAAAAGCATTTTTCCTTTTCGTCAAAGCATACGACCGCGCAGCTTATCTTTTCGTTCGCCAGCGTGAGCATCGAGTTCAAGATGATTCTGTCCAATTTGAAAAAAATCGTATAGAAAATATATGAAAGTATTGCCACATAAATCAGCGAAGACAGGTTGTAGGCAGAATGGGTGCGCCGAAAGAGTGCGCCGATTGCGATGGCGAGCAACGCGAAAAATCCATGCATGCAATACTTTGTGCGATTGATTTTCGGAAGCTGCGCGATAAAGGTTATTATAAAAGCAATCATGCATGCATCGGCCGTCAAATACAGACAGCGCGCAATTATGACGACACTTTTTCCATGCGCGAAAAAATTCACCGTATGGAAAAGCATGCAGAGAAAAATCATCGCGCATAAAACAAAGAAATTCCTGAAACGTCTACTTTTTCTTCTTGCGGAAAAAATCATGTACGCTGCCGTAAGAAACAGCGCAAGGAAATTTCCGACTATAAAAACCCTTTGCATTACGCTTGCACTTACGGCATACAATATATCATATTTTTTGAAAAAAGTCAAGTTAAATTTGCATTAAATTTCCTTGTTTTTTAACAGTTTGAAAGTGTCACCTTTCGAACTGTTAAAAATGCGATTTTGCAGCGAAGCGAGAAATCGCAGTGGATAGGCGAGTTTTTGAAAAAAACTCGAAGTTAACATTGTCGCGCGATTTCAGCGGCAATGTTAAACCTTGTTTTTCGGCGCGACGCGCAGCGCGTTCAATACTGCGAGCAAAGCCACTCCGACATCTCCGAAAACCGCGAGCCACATGTTCGCGATGCCGAAAACTGCCAGCGCCATAATCGCGAATTTTACGGCGAGCGAAAGCGTGATATTTTGCTTTACGATGCCCATCGTCTTTCGCGCGATTTTTATGCCGTTCGCGATTTGAATCGGATTGTCGTTCATTATCACGACATCGGCGGCTTCGATGGCGGCATCGCTTCCCAAAGCACCCATCGCCACTCCGACATCCGCGCGCGCGAGGACCGGGGCATCGTTTATTCCGTCGCCTGCGAAAAGCAGTTTTTCGCCATTTTGTTTTCGCATGAGTTCTTCCACGATTCCCACTTTGTCTTCGGGCAAAAGTTCCGCGCGGAATTCATCGATTCCCAAAATCTTCGCGGTCGCTTCGGCATTGTCATGGCTGTCGCCCGTGAGCATGACGGTTTTCTTTACGCCGAGTTTTTTGAGAAGTGAAATCGCGTCGCGGCTTTCGTCTTTCGGCTTGTCGGAAATCACGATGTGCCCGGCGTACATTCCGTCAATCGCTATGTGGACGATTGTGCCGAAATCGTCTTTTTCGCACGGCGAAATTTGTTCCACGCTTTGGCTTTGCATCAATTTCAAATTTCCCGCGAGAATTTTCTTTCCGTCAAGTTCCACGGAAATTCCTTCGCCGGCGATTTCGTGAATGTTTCCGAGCACGACCGAATCGCATCTTTCGCAATGGTGCGCGTTTTTGAGCGACTTGGAAATCGGATGGTCGGAAAATTTTTCGGCGTGAGTCGCGATAGCCAAAAGTTCTTCTTCGGAAATTTTCGATTTGTGCGACGGATGAATTTCGTTCACCACGAAAACGCCTTGAGTGAGCGTGCCGGTTTTGTCGAACACGGCGGTTTTCGCCGAGGCGAGCGATTCAATGTAGTTGCTTCCTTTTATCAAGATGCCTCGTTTCGACGCGCTTCCGATTCCGCCGAAAAAGCTCAAGGGCACGGAAATCACGAGCGCGCACGGACAAGAGACCACGAGGAACATCAGCGCGCGGTAAATCCACGGCGTCAATTCGGCGTTCATGAAAATCGGCGGAACAATCGCGACGAGCACTGCGCCCAAACAGACGAGCGGCGTGTAGACTTTCGCGAATCGCGTGATGAATTTTTCGGCGTGGGCTTTTTTCGCGCTCGCGTTTTCCACCATTTCGATTATTCGTGTGGCGGAAGATTCGGACGCCAGTTTCGAGACTTTTATTTTTACCAAGCCGTTCGTGTTGACAAAGCCTGCCATCACTTCCGTACCTTCGAAAATTTCTCTCGGGACGGATTCGCCGGTGAGCGCGCTCGTGTCCACGAATGAATTTCCTTCCACGACAATTCCGTCCAAAGGAATTCGTTCGCCTGGCTTCACTTGAATTGTGTCGCCGACCGCGACTTCTTCGGGCGGCAGTTCGACAAAATTGCCGTCGCGCAAAACGAATGCCTTGTCCGGCCGCAATTCGACGAGGCTTTTTATGGAGTCGCGCGACTTGTCCACCGCGCTGTCTTGGAAATATTCGCCGATTTGATAGAGCAGCATTACTGCCACGGCCTCGGGATATTCGCCGAGAATTATCGCGCCAATCGAAGCGACGCTCATCAAAAATTGCTCGTCGAAAATTTTTCCATGAAAAATATTTTTTACTGCGCCGAGCAAAACATTTTTTCCGCAAATCAAATATGCCGCGGCAAACAAAAGCAATTTCGTGGCGAAAATCGCTTGGCGCAAAATTTGATTTGAAGAAAGAAGCGCGCTTTCTTCCTGAAAAATCGGCAAATGCTCGACTATTACGGCGATGACAAAAATTATCGCGGCGGCGATTATTTGCTTCAAAGTGATTTCACTTTCTTCTTCATGGCAATGCGCGCATCCTTCGATTCCGCATGCGTGCTCATTGTGATGTTCATGATTGTGTTCCATAGTTTCTCCTAATATAAAAATCATTCGCGAAATTGTCAACAATCCGAAAGGGTTGCGCTTTCGCGAAAATTCATTTTCAAAAATGCCGCATCATTTTTTCACCGTCTTTTCCTCGACATGCTCGATTCCTTGATTCAAAATCGAAACGACGTGAGAGTCCGCCAGCGAATAAATCAGCGACTGACCTTCGCGCACATTTTTCACAAGATGCGCGTTTTTCAAAATCCGCAGCTGATGGCTTGTCGCCGACTGCGAGACGCGCAATTCTTCGGAAATCATTTTCACCGAACATTCGCCTTTTTGAAAAAGCAAGAACAGAATTTTCACGCGCGTCGAATCACCGAAAACCTTGAACAGTTCCGAAAGTTCAATCAAGATGTATTCGTCAGAAATTCCTTTTTTCTTTGGCATGTTCCCTCCCGGCAATGATGAAATATATGAACATCTGTTCATATATTTCATATTATAAGATTCAGATTTTTTTGTCAAGCGCTTTTGATGAAATTTTTAAGATTTGCGAATGTTTGAAATGAGCGACTGGAATATATCGCATGTCAAAGGTTTTCATCGCAAGTCTTGCGATGTGCTTATGAATTTTTGCGCGAAACGTGGCGCGGCACGATTTTTCGCTTGCCAATTTTGGAACTTGGGTATATAATATATTGTAATTTACGTAAATTTACTTATTTTCGAGGTCAAAAATGAAAAGCATTGTAACAAAACTGTTAATTACGGTGATTGCCGTCATTCTTGCGACGAACACGATTTTTCTTTTGGTCTCACGGCGAAGATCTTCCTCCGAATTAAGCGCGTCCATTGAAAGCGACATCAAGCACTTGACTGAACTTGTCGCTTCTGAAATCCGTTCGATAAATGAGCAGGAAATCCAAATGCTTTTTGTGACTTCTGCGATTGAAGAAATCAGGAATCCCCAAATCGACATACGCGACAAATGGGAAACGCTGACGGCGCTGACAAGCAAAAACGAAAATTTCTTTGGCATGGCTATTTACGACGACAAGGGCGTCGGCTATACGACTACCGGAGAATACAAAGATTTGTCAAGCCGCGAATATTTGGCGGAAACGCTCAAAACGCGAAAGCCTTATGTTATGAAGCCGAACTGGTCGCCGATAAATGGAAATGTTTCGACGTTTTATTCTATTCCGTATTTTGACAGGGCGACCGGAAATTTGCAGGGCGTCTTGGTTTCCGTCATAAATGGAATTCGTTTGAGCACAATTGTTTCTGAAATGACGATTGGAAAAGATTCCCATCCATGCGTAATCGAAATGAAAAGCGGCGACTATGTTGCCAGCGCGGATTTGGAAGACATAAGCGAACAGCGCAACATTCGCGACAATGCGAGCAAAGAGAAACTTGAAATAATAGAAAAAATGTGCGCAGGTAAAACGGGGCACGGAACTTATTTTGATTCGGAAACGAAGACGAAATACACGTGCTTTTATATGCCAATCGGCGGCAACTGCGACTGGGCGGTTTTGCTCGCCGCACCTGTGGACGACTTTTTTGGCGGACTCAAGGCGATGCTGAAAGTCTTGCTAATCGTCTTTGTGCTTTCCACGGTGTTCGCCGCCGTGCTTATCGGAATTATGATTGTGCGCGCGATAATTCCGCTCCGCGAAGTGAACAAAAATATCAGCGCGATTGCGAGCGGAGATTCCGACCTTACGAAACGAATTGACTTGGTTTCAAATGACGAAATCGGAGAAGTCGTGAAAGGCTTCAACAAATTCACGGAAAAGCTTCATTCCATTGTCAGCGACATAAAGACTTCCGAAAACTTGCTTGTCACGGCAGGAAAGGATTTGGAATACGGTTCTGAGCACATCGAATCGCAGCTTTTGAAAATTCACGAAGAAATCAAAAATGTGAATTCGAAAATTACGGATCAGGCTGACGATGTGGACAAGACTGCGGGCGCGGTGAATGAAATCGCTCAAAGCATTCAAAATCTTGAAAACATGATTGGAAGCCAAGCCGCGGGAATAACGCAGGCTTCCGCCGCGATCGAGCAGATGATTGGCAACATCAATTCCGTGGACAAGTCCGTGGAAAAAATGTATTCCTTGTTCACCGAGCTAGAGCAAAACATGAGCAATACCGTAAAGCAGCAGGAACAGACGAACGCGAAAGTACAGGCGATTTCAGACGAATCGCAATCTTTGCAGGAAGCGAATGTCGTAATCGCGAACATTGCCGCGCAGACAAATTTGCTTGCGATGAACGCCGCGATTGAGGCCGCGCATGCGGGCGAGGCCGGCAAAGGCTTTTCTGTAGTCGCCGACGAGATTCGAAAGCTTTCGGAAACTTCCACGGCGCAGTCGAAAACCATCGGCGACCAATTGAACAAAATCACGTCGGAAATCGGCGAAATCGTGAACGCCGCGAACGGCACGACGCAGGCTTTGGATTTGATTTCTTCGGGAATCGCATCCACTACAAATCTCGTCACGCAAATCCGCAACGCGATGGAAGAGCAGGAAGAAGGTTCGAAGCAGATTGTCGCCGCGCTCGCCGACATGAACAATAGTGAAGGCGACGTGAAATCTGCCGCAAGCCAGATGACGCAAAACAACAAGTTCATTTTGGACGAAGTGCAAGCGTTGCAAAATTCCACGAACACGATAAAAGAACACATGACGGACATGACAAACGATGCCGCGCAAATCCAAGAGGCAGGAACGATGCTTTCTGAAATTTCGACAAGCATCAAAATTTCCATCGAAACCATCGGAAAGCAAATTGACCAGTTCAAGATATAGCGCGGCGCAGGTCGAACAGTTTCAAAATCCTCTGATTGTGCAAAGCGACCGCACGATTTTGCTCGACGTGCACGCGCCGTGCGCCGAAGAGTGCCGCAACGCGCTCATTCCGTTTGCCGAGCTTGAACGCTCGCCCGAACATTTGCACACGTACCGTCTCACGCCGCTTTCTTTGTGGAACGCCGCGAGTTCGGGAATTTCCCCGCAGCAAATAATGCAAACTTTGCGCGAATTCAGTCGCTATCAAATTCCGCAGAATGTGGAAATATGGATTTGCGAGACCGCCGCGCGTTTTGGAAAACTGCGCCTCGTGCAAATTGAAAATGGAAATTCTTCAGAAAAAAATTCTGAGGCAAACGGAAAAAAATCGGTTTTGCCAGAACAAGAATTCCTTTGCCTTGAAACGGCGGACGAACATATTTTCAAGCAAATCCAAAACAATTCTTCCACGAAACAATTTCTGATGTCTTGCGAAAAAGAAAATTGCTTTTTGCTCGCGCTCACCGACCGTGGAATCGTAAAGCAAAAGCTTTTGGAATTCGGATGGCCGGTGAAGGACGAAGCGCCTTTGCGCGAAGGCGAGGCGCTCGAAATAAATTTGCGCGAAAAAACTTTGTCGGGAAATCCGCTTGTCGTCCGCGAATATCAAATCGAAGCCGCCGAATCAATCGTGGCGGACAAACGGCCAGGGACTGGATTTGGCACGATTGCGCTTCCGTGCGGTTCGGGAAAAACCATCGTCGGAATGAAAATTATGTCGATGCTGAAAACAAGCACGCTCATCATCACGACGAACATCACCGCAGTGCATCAATGGATTGACGAATTGCTCGACAAGACATTTTTGACGCGCGAACAGATTGCCGAATACACCGGCGAAAGCAAAACCATCGCGCCCGTGACAATCGCCACGTATCAAATCTTGACTTGGCGGCCTGACAAAGAAAGTTCGTTTCCGCATTTTTCTATTTTCCGCGAACGTCAGTGGGGCTTGATTATTTACGATGAAGTGCATTTGCTGCCCGCGCCGGTTTTCCGCGTGGTGGCGGAACTGCAAGCGGTGCGCCGCGTCGGTCTCACCGCGACTCTCGTTCGCGAGGACGGATGTCAGGGGCATGTTTTCAGTTTGGTAGGGCCGAAGCGTTACGACGTTCCGTGGAAAGAATTGGAAAAAAACGGATTCATCGCGCGCGCGCAGTGCATCGAGTTGCGCGTGAATCTTCCCGAGCATCTTGAATTGGAATACGCCGTGGCTCCTCCCCGCGAAAAGCACAAAATCGCGAGCACGAATCCCGCGAAAATTCAAGTGGCAAAAGAGTTGGTGGAAAAATTTTCCGACGACAAAATTTTGATAATCGGACAATATTTGAACCAGTTGAAGGAAATCGCCGATTTGCTCAAAGTGCCGCTCATCACTGGAAAAACGCCGAACGCCGAGCGCGAAAAAATTTACGCCGATTTTCGCGGTGGAAAAAATCGGGTAATCGTCGTTTCGAAAGTCGCGAACTTCGCGGTGGATTTGCCCGACGCTTCGATGGCGGTGGAACTTTCGGGCGCGTTCGGAAGCCGTCAGGAAGAAGCGCAGCGTTTGGGAAGAATCTTGCGCCCGAAAAATTTGAACAAGTCCGACGAAACATTTTCCGGCGCTTCAAAATTTTTTACTATTATAACGCGGCGCACCTCTGACGAAGATTTCGGCTCGAACAGGCAAAAATTTTTGGCGGAACAAGGATATTCGTATAAAATAATTTTGTACAACGAAGCGGCGGATTTGGAACAGATTCAAGAACGCGCGCTCGTGGAAAATCATCGCGTTGGTTCGAAATAATTTGGAGAAATTATGGCATGGAATTTTGATTCGGATTTTTACGAAGACGAATTTGACGATTGGCGAAAATATTTCATTCGTCTCGACGACAGCGATTTTCTGATGACGATGCGCCTTTATTTGGGCGAAGTGAAAACGCCGTACAACAAACAAAAATTGCTCGAACAGCTGGAAGCGTTTTTGCGCAATGAAGAAACGCAAAAAAATATCGTTGCGTTGCTTTCCAAGAAAGACATTTTGCTTTTGTCCGCAATCAAATTTATTTCCGGCGCGAACATCGAAAGCCTGAAAGAATTTTTCGGAAATGATTTCAACGAAGAAAAAACGCTCATGGCTTTGCAAGAGTTGAAGTCACGGCTTTTGATTTATGAAGATTCTTCTTCGCGGCGATTTGATTCGACATACAAAATAAATCCGATTTTGTCGCAGACTTTGGACGAAGTTTTGAGCGCGAAAAATCTTTGCCCGGAATATTCTTCGCCAATAGAAATTCCGGATGCAAGTGAATGCGCGAGCGCGGAACTTGTGGCGGCGTTTTTGAGTTATGTCGCGAAAAACAAAAGCATCTGCAAACTCGACGGCACTTTCAAAAAACGCGCCGAAGACGAACTGAAAGAAAAATTTCCGGGGCAAATCGAGCGGCTCAAACTTTTGTCGCGCGCTTTTGTAAATTTGGAATTGATAAAAGAAAGCGAAGGTTCGCTCGAATTAAATTGGAATGAAATCGAAGCGTTTTCAGAATTGGAAAATTGCGAGCAAATGGTTTATCTGCTCGCGGCGATTCCCGTCCATTCTTCGAAGGAGCGCACGCGACTTTACGCCGAAATTTTTTTGAACGCGCTCAACGCGATTCCGCAAAATGGATTTAGCAAAAACGTTTTCTTGCGATATATATATTTGCTTTGCGCCAAAAATTCGCTCGAATATTTTTCCTATTCAAAACCGAGCCGATTTTCAAAAATCGTGCAAAGTCACGAACAGGGCGCGGATTTGCAGAGCGAGCCTGAAACGCTGAACGAATTTTTTGAACGGCTTTTGGATTATGCAGAAACGCTTGGAATGGTGAATGTTTTGGAAAAAAATATTTCTGAAAATTTTTCAGACAAAATTATTTTCAAAAATCCGAATTTTTCCGCGCCGAATCCCGATGCGCTAAAACAGGCGATGCTCAAAATTGACAGCGCGTTCAACATAACGCTCATGCAAGGTTTCACGCCGAGCAACATTTTCCCGCTCGTGAAATTCGCGGACATCGTAAAATTCGACACGGTGGCGCAATTTGAAATCAACAAAGATTCCGCAATCCGCGCGTTGGATTGCGGAATGGACAGCAAAAAAATAATCGAATTCTTGCAAGAAAATTCGAATTTGAAATTGCCCGAGCCGCTTGAAATTTCGTTGAAAGAATGGGAGGACGCGTACAATTCGATTTCGATTTACAAGGGCTTTGTCATAAAGCTCGACGAAAAATCTGCCGCGCTCGCCGAACGCAATTCGCATTTGAAGCAGCATATTTTCGAACAGCTAGCTCCTGGAATTTTTTTGCTTGACTGCGCGGACGAAGCGAAGGTCGGGCGGCTTTTGAAACGCTGCGGAATTGAAAACGCCGGAAAAATAAAAACCGCGGAAAGAGAAAACGTACAACCGCATTTTTCAAAAATCGGAAATTCGCGCGCGCTTTTTGACGATGCGCCAAGTGCGAAAAAAAATCCGTCAAAAAAATCGAGCGAAGACGGCGAAAAAAAATCCGCAAAAAATTCTTCAAAGGATGCGAAGTCAATCGCGAAGAAAAAAACTTCCGATGAGCAGGAAACTTTTTTGCAGGACATTTTCAAAAGCATAGACGCGCTCGAACTTTCCGACGAACAGAAAGACACTTTGCGCGACATAGCCGCTTCGAAAATTATTGTCAATTCATCGCAGTTGCGCGCGCCGACAATACCTGTGGAAAAAAAATCCGCGCGCGGAATGGACTATCAGGGAAAGGTTCACGTCATCGAACAGGCTTTGCGGAACAAGGAGCGAATTCTTTTTCGGATTTCAAAAGGCGCGAATCTCGAAGTGGGAAGTCCTGTGAGCATTGACAGGACGAAATTCCAAGATGGGATTTATTTGCATTTGATTGTGGACGGCGAGGAAAAAGAATATTCTGTGGGCAGGTTTGAATTCGTTCAACGCCTGCACAAAAATTTTTGAGATTAGGTAATGGGATGTACGTAATGGGTAATAGTTGTAAGCAGGAACATTACAACTAAAGTTGCATAAAAAGGAAAATTGGAATTATGGAACAAAAACAAATTCGCGCAGTGCTTTTCGACTGCGACGGCGTGATAATCAATTCGGCGGCCGACATCGCCGATGCCGTGAACGCGACGCTCAAGGCGCATGGAATGCGAACTGTCTCGTATGCGAAAATGCGCACCTTCGTCGGGAACGGCTCTGTCGCTTTGATTGAACGCGCCATCAAAAATTCTAAAAGGCTCGACATCGAAAGCCCCCTCCCGATTTCGCAGGCGCAGTTCAAAAAAATTCACGAGGACTATTTGCGATATTATTATTCGCACGCCATCATAAAAACGCGCCTTTATCCGGGCTTTGAGGAAATGCTTGCGAAATTGAAGGCGGCGGGCATTCGGATGGGCATCGTCACGAACAAGCCATCGAAAATTTTGCGCGAAATTTTAAAGCATTTCAAAATCGAAAAATATTTCGACGCGCCGATTGGCCCTGAACAAGTGAAAAACTTGAAGCCCGCGCCGGACGGAATTTTCGCCGCGCTCGAAAAAATCAATCAAAAAATTCAAAGCGAAATCGAGCGCAATTCGAAAAAAGATACGGACGGCGGCGATGTGGAATTCATTCCGATTTCGCCCGAGGAAACGATTATGGTCGGCGACAGTTACACCGACATCGGAGCGGGAAACGCGGCGGGAACGCTCACGGCGGCCGTGCTGGGCGGAATGGGCGACCGCGAGAAAATGCTCGCGCAAAAGCCTGATTTGCAGATTGAACTTGCCGCGCAAATTGCGGACGCGGTGATTTTGGCAAATATTTTAAATCAGCGGCTATAATATCGCCGCTGATTTAAATACGAGTTTTGTTCCAAAACTCGCTATTTACTGCGATTTCTCGCTTCGCTGCAAAATCGCGTTTTTAACAGTTCAAAAGTTGAGACTTTCTTCACTGTTAAAAATTAAGGAATATTTTAAAAGATGCTTAAATTGGGCGGCGAAAAATTCGTTGCTCAATTTAACTTTGAGTTTGCGTTGCAAACGTGCATATCAAATAAAAAGTCAAGAACGAAATTGAAATTGCGTTCTTACTTTTATTAGGAGGCTATTATGGCAAAGGGAGTCAAAGGACTTGATTGGGTCGTAAAAATCATCTTGGTGATTTTGTACGACATCTACGGAATCGCGGCGCGAATCACGAGCGGAAAAACGGTGCCGATGATTGTCGGCATCGTGCAGATTTTCACGGCGAATCTTTTCGGCATTTTGTGGCTGGTGGATTTGATAACCGTGATTCTCAAAAAAGAAGTGACGGTTCTTGCATAACCGCGCTCGCGCATTTCTGACATTTTCAATTTTTCTCGCGTTCGGATTGAGCGGATGCTTTCAAAAGAAAAATTCCGCCCAGTCTGAATTCATCTTCAATACGATTTGCTCGGTCAATTTGTATGAAGATGCGAGCGAGGAAATGTATTCGGAAATTTTTTCGCGCTTGCGGCAGATTGAAAATGTCTTCAACAATTATTCTCCCTCCTCGGAAATCTCGCGCGTGAACGAAAACGCCGCCGAAAATGAAGTGCGCGTGAGCGAAGATTTTTTCACGGTGCTGAAAACCGCGCTTGATTTTTGCGAACTTTCAGGCGGAATGTTCGACATCACCGTCGGGCCGCTCGTAAAACTTTGGAACGTTACGGGAGAAAATCCGCGCGTTCCGACCGAAGAGGATTTCGCGCGCGTGATGCCGCTGGTCGGCTATGAAAACATAATTCTCTCGGAAAATGAAGGCGCGCCGACCGTGCGCTTCGCGAAAGAAGGAGTGCAGCTTGATTTAGGCGCGATCGCAAAAGGATTTGCCGCCGACGAAGTGGAGAAAATCCTCCGCGAAAAAAAAGTGCGTCGCGCGGTGATTTCTTTGGGCGGAAACATCTCTGTCCACGGAAAAAAATCCCGCGGCGAAAAATGGAGCGTCGCAATAAAAAATCCCTTCGGCGAAGGAAATGTCGCGATGCTTTTTGCGCAGGACAATTCTGTGGTGACAAGCGGCGGCTACGAGCGATTCTTTGAAAAGGACGGCGAACTTTACAGCCACATCCTCAATCCTGCGACAGGATTTCCTATGCGCACAGATCTCGTGAGCGTCACGATAATCTGCCCAAACAGCATGGCGGCCGACGCGCTCAGCACGAGCATTTTCGTATGCGGCTTGGAAAGCGTCTCGCGCTTCGCGGGAAGCCCGCTCTGTCCCGACTTTGAATGTGTGGCAATCGACAAGGACGGCACGGTTTACGCGACGCGCGGCGCGGAAGCGGATTTGTCATTGCCGAAAGGAAAAAGTGGGTCGCTTCGGACTTTCAGTCCTCGCGATGACTAAAAACGCTGCATCCGCTTCGTGACGACGGAAAACGCTACATCCGCTTCACGATGACGGCATTTGTCATTGCGAGACATGACAAGTGGTTTCGAGCATCGAGTTTTTGTGTTTTTCTGCGCGAAGCGCAGAAAATGCAAGCCGTGCGAGCAAACAAAAACTCGGTAGCAAGACCGCTTTGCGGGCTTGCGTTGCGAAGCAATCCACAGCGTCGCGCACTCGGATCTGACAATGCTTGCGTTGTTTTACCCCCCCCCATAAGTATAGTAAAATCTGGCAAAAAACCTTGACACAAACTTGAAATTGTGTTATATTGTATGAGGATTACTTAAAAATTTGGTGGGAAATATGAATTAGGAGCGAAAACATGAAAACGAATTTTGATTTCAGAAGGAAAATTCTCATTGCACTTTTTATAGCGTTGCCGTTTATTCTATTCAATTCGTGCGAACAACTCTTGGATTCGCCGTCAATTCCTAATGAAAAGACAACCGTAGGAGGCGCGCTTTCCGCTCCTACAGGACTGAAGGCTTCGCAAGGCTTGAAGCGAAAAATCTCGCTTTCATGGAACGCCGTAGATGGCGCGAAATATTACAATGTTTATTTTTCTGAAAGCAACACCACCGAATTCACCAAAATCGGAGAACCGAAAACAAATTCATTTGACGATGCCAATATAAGCGCGGGAAGAACCTTATATTTCAAAGTGTGTGCTGTAAAATCTGACGGCACGCAATCGTCATTTTCTTCCATTGTAAAAGGGACTTCTCTTGCCGAGCCAATCATAAGTAGCGGAGACGTGACTGATTCCAGCGCGACTATTTCATGGTTTATGGAGAACGCGCGCAGTGTAGACGGCCAAGATAATTACGAGGACTTGCTGAAATTTGATGTTGTTTGTGAGCCAAAAAGCGGAAACGGCGGCAAAATTAAAACGCTCGCCGCGAAAGAGCTTCAGAATTCTTCATATGAATATACTTTTGAAAATTTGGCTGGATCGCAGGATTATCAATTCTCTGTCAAGGCGTATCTTGAAACTGACCAGCAAAGTTTTGAGCAAAGCCGCACGGTAGACAAAACCACGCTCACCTCATATATGCCGCTCGCGCCTGAATTCCGCGCGACGCAAGGAGAATCCACTAAAGGAATCACACTTTTGATAACGCTTCCTGAAATGGTGATGGTGACCACAGATGCGAAGGAATCTTCGAATGGGAAGGTTGACGAGCCGTATCCGCTTTACTTTAAGATTTTCAGAAAGCATGCGAATGATGAAAATTATAATCTTGAAAAGCCTGCCGCCGTTTTGTATTATACTGGAAATGTAGGAAAGAATGGAGAACTCGGGGAAGCAGGCGCGCCCAGTGATTCCGACTATAAAGACAAGGCCTATAAACCCGGCTCTGAAATCACATGGTTTGATGACAGCGCGGATTTGACTGGCGGCGAAAAATATGATTATATGATTCGTTCATACGTGGATGCCAATTACAGCAAAGTTTTGTGGCCCAAAGAGGAAGATGTCGGCAAACGATATACGAACATGAACTATGGCACAGATCCTGCGAAGGCTACGGAGGCGATGGGCTGGAAGAGCGCGCATCCGACTTTTGAAGTGAATCGTTCAAAATTTGGAAACAATGGTAAAGAATTTTCTGAAGATGGGTCAAAAGTTCTCTCCGTCAAGTTTGGCTTCAAAGCCGAATGGAAGGATTTAGGCAAAGCGGGCGAATACAAATTCGCGATAAAGCAAAGCTACAAGCCTTTTAAAGCGGGAGACAGCAAGGATACTTGGCTTGAAAATAACAAATTCTTTGCCACGCTTGACGAAGTCAAATCCTCTGTCATTAAATTTGGCTCGAAAGAAAAGGGCTTGAGCGAGAGTGAAAAAGGCGCGTATTCTTACACGCTTTATGTTGTAGCCAAGACCGCCGAAATTGGGGACGTTAAGGACGATTCGGACAAAGTGCTCGACGCGGTAAAGGCTATGGATGAAGTCATCGTTTCGGACGATGTGAATTTGCCGACGGCGGAACTTGCGGTGCAAGGCGGCTACAAGGATAAAGTTCTCCTTACGATTTCCAGCCTTGAAAAAGGCGTGAAATACGAGGTTACAAGGACGATAATGGAAAACGGAGTGCCGAAGCCCGATAGAATACTCAATTTGGATGGAATTGTTGTTAATGATGATAACGCCGGAAAAGAATATGTCTATCATGACACATCCGTGAAAGGCAATTGCAGTTATTCTTATGTCCTCAAGGCTGTGAAGGAAGAAAGCGGCGCGTATGACCAGTCCGCATCTCAGACCGCCGAAACTTTGGGCACGCCTGAAGTTGAATTCGTAACGACAAGCTTGAGCTATGATTCGATAACGATTTCATTTAAAGGCGTTTTGGCGGCGCAGAAATATGAAATAAAAATTGGAAATAGAGGCGACTTCGGTAACGGCGAAACATTTGCATTTAATGTGGGCGATTTGAATCCTGTTGGCACGGTGGAAATTTCGCTTACGGATAAATATATCGTTAAAATAAACAAGCCTTATGGTTACGACAATGCGGATTTGGCAGGAAAGCCTGCGAACGTGATTGTGACGGCGCACAGCGCTGTGGACAACGCTCCGAGCAAGGGCATAGCGGTGAACGTAGTCGGGCCTGCGCTTTTGGACGCGAAAGTTGTCGAGGGAGGCGAAAATTCTATTTCGATTTCTTGGAACAAAATAGAAGGCGCAAACGGCTATCTTATCAGGCGCGTCATGTACGACGATGTGAAAATGACAAAAGCCGCCGAAGATTCGGAGTGCACATATTATTACGACAGCAAAAATGATGCCCTCTCTGTCATAGAAGGCGGATCGATTGACGGCAGGGCTAAAGTTGCAATTGGCGAAAACACATTCACGCTTACAGACACATATAAAGAAGCGTCGGATTCTACCGAAGCTTATGAGAGAACGCAGGCGAAAGTCGCATGGGGCTTGCCTTTCAAGTATGTCGTCTTGCCGATTTCGGGCGACAAAAACGACTTTACATTTGGTACAGGCGAAAATGCTCTTAAACTTGCGGTTGCGGAAAGCAAAGTGGCATACAAAGATGTCAAGAAAACCGACGGCGTGGCAACATGGGGATATGGCTTGAACCTTGTGGCGGCAAAGGCGGCGAGCGGAAACAGGCAGGATATAAAATGGGAAAAGCCTCACGCGGACATTGCTGGCGAGACTGCGTATGCCGCCACAAAGCCAGTCGTCTACCGCCGCGATGCAGGCGGTAGCGGCGCGTTCAATCGTTTCCGCGACGGCAGCGATGAAATTGACAAGGAAAGCGCAAAAGCGAAAATGGCGATAAGAGCTGCCGACGATTATTACGGCGCGTCCGAGTATCTTGTGAAATATTATTCCAATGGCGCATCCGTCGACGAGACAGTTTCACCGCCTGAATCTTTGCTTGAGGATATCGCCAAGCGGAAAACGGAATTCAATGCGTCAGATGGCAAAACATACTCTGAACAGGACAACAAAGGCTATCTGCTAACAGTAGAGGATTTTTCTGCGGAAATCGACGGGGGTAAGGATTACTACGAGAAGGTTTTTTGGAAAGCGTGGACTTACTCCAAGCGTGCGGTGGGACCTGATTTGATGACTGTTTTGATTCAAAACAACAACATCGGCGCGGAAGCGAACGAGGCTGTTACGGTCGAGTCTGCGAATTCTGGCAAAAAAATAGATTATGTTGGCAGCGACATATATGGGGAAAGTCTCGGCGCATCCAGTATTTGTATCGCGCCAAAAAGCATTGTGAAAGATGGCGCTGGCACGGCGGCGACTGACGGCTTGCTCAAAGTCCTGCGCGACTATAGGCACAACTACACGTTCAAGCTCACGCGCAAACCTTCGGAATATGATAAGAGGATAGACGAAAAATTGGAAGATGATATAGAAGTCTCAAACTCAGACTATGAGGGAGCGGCGGCGGCCGTCAAGACTGCGTACAGGCAGATAACGGCAAAAGAATTTGCAATTATTTCTGGAATAAGCATTGCTGATACAGTTTATGATTCAAACTATTGTTCTAAGTCAGAACCTAATATGGGGTATGATAGAACTTTCATTTTTAATGGTAAGGCAAAATATTTCTTGAGCGTTACGGGAACATTGTATGGATATGCAACTGCTACTGGGAAAAAGCCTCGTTGGTATGGGGCGGTTTGTGCAGGTAGCTTTGGTTTGATGAGTGGTGGTAAGTCAAAACCCACTACTTTAACTTTGAAATGTGATGGAGTATCTTTGTATGAAGGAACTGTAACCATTGATTCGATGAGAGACGGAGGTGGTTCTTATACTGTAAATTATAATAATCAGTCTAGAGATTTTAGAAGTGATGTTTCGGGGTATTTTAGTTATGATTGATGGACCGAGGAGTGGAAGTAAACAGAGCCGGCAAGGTCGGTCGGGGCGCAAGCCGTGCGTGGATTGCTTCACCCCTGCGGGGTTCGCAATGACAAGAGGATGTGTCATCGCGAGGACAATGGGGTTGTGTCCTCGCGAAGAGGAGTGTTTCCGTCATTGCGCGTGCTCCGTCTTCGCGAAGAGGAATGATTCCGTCATTGCGAGCGGAGCGAAGCAATCAACAGTCTGTGTGTGGATTGCTTCACCCCTGCGGGGTTCGCAATGACAATGAGAGTATGTTATTGCGAGGACAAGAGGTTGCGTCATCGCGAAGATGGGCGGTGAAACGCCCTGCCGTGGTGGCGAGGAGGAGAAAAAATATGGTTGTGACAAAGGAAACTGAAAATATAGAACGATATTGCACGGTGGAAGAATCCTTGATACAGTCCTTCAAGGAAGTGAAGCTCATGGAGGCGGGGCTTCTGCCGAAAAAGTCTTGGGCGCAGTTTGAAAAGGAAATGCGCGAGCTGGCAGAGAGGGTGAAAAATGGAGAAGAATGAGGAATTCGACGTAAAGCCGACGGAAAAATTTGAAAAAGATGTGATTTTCTATACAAAAAAGAAGAAATATGTTCACATTATCGACGACATAAAAACCGTAAGCAAGGAATTGGAGCAGGGAAATTTCATCGGCGACGAGATTCCCAACTTGAAGGTCGAGGCGGGCGGGCACACTTACAAAGTCCGCGCGGCGAATACCGACACGAAGTCGGGAAAGTCGAACGGGTATCGGATTATTTATTATGTCGTCATGGACAACAAGGTGGTTTACCTTCTGACGATATACAGCAAAAAGGACGACGACAAGGTTTTGTCGAACAAGGAAATTGTGGAACTGATAGCGAAGTATTGCTTGTAAACGGGGCTGGCAAGGTCGGTCGGGGCGCAAGCCGTGCGTGGATTGCTTCACCCCTGCGGGGTTCGCAATGACAATGGGGTTTCGTCCTCGCAATGGCAAGAGTGTGTGTCATCGCGAAGAGGAATGTTTCCGTCATTGCGCGTGCTCTGTCCTCGCGAGCGGAGTGATTCTGTCATTGCGAGCGAAGCGAAGCAATTCTACAGTCTGCGTGGGGATTGCTTCACCCCTGCGGGGTTCGCAATGACAAGAGGGGTGTGTCCTCGCAAGGACAATGGGGTTGTGTCATCGCAATGACGGCGGGTCGCGTTCTGGGGTGGTGTGCGCTCGCCGTGGCGAGGAGGAAAAAATGACTTACGAAATGTTGCGTGAAAAGGCGCACCGCATGGTTGACTCGATGAGCGAGGCGCGGCTGGAAAACTTTGTGGTTCGCTATGACGGCAATGTTTGTGCGAAAAAGCCGCTTTCTGCGGAAAATATAAGCGAGATGCTTTCTCTTGCCGGTTCTTGTGACTTTTGTGAAAGCCCCGCTTCTATCCAGCGGTTCAGGGAGTTGACAAAAAATGATGTGTGGTGAGATTTATTGGGTTGACTTGGGGCTTCCGCTCGGTCACGAGCCAGGTTATAGGCGTCCCGCGTTGATAATCCAAAGCGACAGCCTGAACTTAAGCCGTTTCGGAACAACGCTAGTCATCCCGCTTACTACAAATGTCGCGCTTGCGGATTACAGGGGGAATGTGTTCATTTCATCTGAAGATTCGGGCTTGACGAAAGATTCTGTCGCGCTTTGTTCGCAGATTATGGTCGTTGACAAAGCACGACTTGATGAAGTGGCTGGCAGAATTTCGCAGGCTTTGATTGATGAAACAGTGGACGAACTTATTTGTGTCGTCGGAAACAGGACGGAATAGCGGCAAGGTCGGTCAATGCGCGTTCCGAGTCGGTGTGCGCCCTGCCGTGGCGAGGTGGAATGTTTCCGTCATTGCAAGTGCTCTGTCATTGCGAAGAGGAATGTTTTGTCATTGCGAGCGGAGCGAAGCAATCAACAGTCTGCGTGGATTGCTCACCCCTGCGGGGTTCGCAATGACAAGAGGTTGTGCCCTCGCAATGACAATGACAGACGGCGAAAGTCGGCAATGAGAGTATGTTATTGCGAGGACAAGAGGTTGTGTCCTCGCAATGACGGCGGGTCGCGTTCTGGGGTGGTGTGCGCTCGCCGTGGCGAGGAGGAGAAAAAATATGGTTGCGACAAAGGAAACTGAAAATATGGAACGCTATTGCACGGTGGAAGAATCCTTGATACAGTCCTTCAAGGAAGTGAAACTCATGGAGGCGGGGCTTCTGCCGAAAAAGTCTTGGGCGCAAACAAAAATGGAAGTGGAAAAATATATCGAGAGGGTAAAAAATGGCGAAGAAGACTGAGGAATTTGAAATTATTTCCACTGAAAAGTTTGAAAGCGACTTGAAATATTACGCCGGCAAAAAGAAATACTTCCATATCACAAAAGATGTGGAAACTGTCACCGAACAGTTGTCGCAGGGCAATTTAGTAGGTGACAAGATTCCGAATTTGAAAATTGAGGCGGACGGTCACGCCTACAAGGTTCGCGCGGCGAATACCGACACGAAGTCGGGAAAGTCGAACGGGTATCGGATTATTTATTATGTCGTTATGGACAACAAGGTGGTCTACCTTTTGACGATATACAGCAAAAAGGACGATGACAAGGTTTTGTCGAATTAAGGAAATTGTGGAGCTGATAGCGAAGTATTGCTTGTAGGCGACGGCGCGTTTCGGGGCGGAGAAACGCCCTGCCGTGGCGAAGTGGAGTGTTTCCGTCATTGCAAGTGCTCCGTCATTGCGAAGGGGAATGTTTTGTCATTGCGATGATGGGCGGTGCTTTGTCATTGCGAGCGGAGCGAAGCAATCAACAGTCTGCGTGTGGATTGCTTCACCCCTGCGGGGTTCGCAATGACAATGAGAGTATGTTATTGCGAGGACAAGAGATTATGTCATCGCGATGACAATGAGATGTGTCATTGAAATGACAATGATGTGGTGCGAGAGGAGAAAAAGGTGAAATTTGACGAATTTGCTTCGCGAAGCATTGTTTCCCATGACTTGTCGAACTTGACGGGTTTTCTTCGAAAATTCGCTTTGTTTGGCGTTTGCATGGTTTTCGTTTCTTGTACAAATATGTTTCAGGACAAGGTGGCAATGTCTCAAAACGGAAATCCTGCGACGATTGGAGGACTTTTTGCAAGTGGGGAGACTATTGGAAAGTTGGATACGCCTTCGGAAATCCGCGTGAGCCTTTATGAATTTAAGGATGAAATTCGCGTTTCTTGGTCGCCAGTCAAGCACGCCTCCTATTATACTCTGGAACGCGCCGTCGTTACTGAAAAAAATGAAAACGGCGGATGGATTGTTCCCGATGAAAGCGAATACGAAGTTTTGGAGCACACTCAGCAGTTGTTCAGAACTTCCTATACGGACAAGGTAATAGCGGGAAATGAAAACGACCCTTTGGATTGTACCAACGAAAAATATGGCTACGTTTATTTTTATCGAGTGCGCGCGGAGAATCCGCTTTATGGCTATGAAGCCAGCGATGCCAGCGACAAATTCGGCGAGCTACCGACTTATGGCGCGCTTTTGCCTCCGCCTTCAAACACAAAGGCATCTGCGGGCGAAAGCGAAAACTACATAGACATCACTTGGCAAAAAAGTGCCGGAGCGATTCGTTATGAGATTTATCGAAGCGAAAATGAGGACGGTGCTAATTCCTCGAAGGTTGGAACTGTTACCGCAAATATGTCTTCTTATAGGGACACGGCGGTATCCTCTTTCAAAGGAGCGGATTTGTATTATACGGTTTGTTCTGTCGGCACGATTGGAGAAAAAAGCGTGGTGAGTCCAGTCGCTTTGGGCTACACGCTTCTTCCTGGCGCGCCAAAGGGTGTGGAAAAGGTGCGCGTGACAAAAGGGCACGGCGACAGTGCGAACAGCATCGAGATTGAATGGGATTCTATAGTTGATACTTCGGGCGCAGAAATCACTTATACGATTTATCGTTCAAGCTCTGAAAGTTCGACTATGAAAAAATTGCGTACAGAAACTGGCACTTATACCTATCCTGACTCAAATGGTTTGAAGCAGAACGTTTATTATTACTATTATATTCAGACTTCAAAGGTGGAGAAAAAGGACGATGTGGAAACCATTCTGAAAGGACCTATGTCGAAATCTGGTCCTGAAGACGCCGATCCTGCCGAAGGGTTTATTTTGAGCGCGCCATCCACCGTGGAAGTGCAAAAACTCCGCGACAAGCCTGACAAATGCCGCATAGACTTTACTCCAGTCATCGGCGACAAGAATTTTGCGAAAGGCGCGAAAAAAAGTTACGACAACCATTATACATATAAAGTGTTTAGCAATTCCAATCAAAGCGGAGATTTCAGTCATGAAGCAGGGCCCGCTTCTAGCCCTGAGTTTAAAGACGGAAAATATTCGATGGAAGTTTCTTCGGACAATTATTACAGAATGGAAGTTGAACACAATGGTCAGAAAAGCGCACGGACTTCTGTGGTCGCACCCGCGCCTTATGAGGCTCGGGACGTTTATGTTACGAGGGCGGAATTCGTCGGAAGTTACGGCGACTACATCCCCGAATCTCTCACTTCCACCATCGAGCCGGGTTCGAATTCCAACGGCATTCATCCGGTGAAAATCACTTGGAAGGCTCCTGAAGGCGGCGCGGCTTCGTACAATATTTACCGTAGCGAAAAACGGGAGAGCGGATTTAAGAAAATTACAGACACGCCTATCAGGGGTGAGAGTAACAAAGAAACTTATGAATACATCGACAAAAACGATTCCGCAAAAGTAGGTTCGATTTATTATTACTATATCATTTCTTTGAATTCACTTGGACAGGGCGTGAACAAATCCGAAATCGATATGCCGACGCTTGAAAACAACATAATAAAAACGAAAAACAGCGACGGCACTCCTTATGGGCGTGGCTGGGGCTGGGGCGCGCTTTCGGCGTGGCAATATATGCGCGAAGAACGCAAGACCGTCGAATCTTCGCAGAAGAAATTGACGCTCATGCATAAGCCGAATGACTTGGACAAAGTCGGAAGCGAATCTGTGAATGGCGACATCAGCGGAACGTTGAGTTACAGGGCGAAAGTTGAGGGATTGGGTGCGCGCATTACGATGCCTTATGTAAATTATGCCGATTCCTACATAAATGGCGATAAGTCTTTGGGTATTTACTTTTTGTTCAACGGCGACACGAACACTTCTTCCAATATGAGCGCGAACGGCACTATGGACGGCATCGTTACTTGTAGCGGAATGTACCCTGGCAAAGTGCGCTACGATAAAGTGCAAATAAAAAGCGGCAAGGCGGGCGGCGGCACTTACGGCGTCATCCGCGACGGCATAGATTCGGACTATATAGAAGTGGACTGGAAGGCAGGAGAAAAATAACATGAGAAAGAATTTTGTGAGAAAAATGTTTGGCATCGCGCTTGCGTTGGGCGGTTTGGCTTTGTTTGGCTTCGCTTCGTGCTATGAGCCGTCGCCGCTTTACGGCACTTGGAGCGACAACCTCGGAAACAAAATTATGTTGATGGAAGACGGCTCTTTAAGCGTCACGATTTATGCCGACGGCAAAAGTGTGGACTATAGCGGTTCATATTCGGTCGCGGAAAACGTGATTTCGTTTAACTGCACTTTGGACGGCGGCGCGACGATGAATACGGTGACGGAATGGGACATACGCGGTTCGATACTTTATATCGACTGGACTACCAGCGACAAGGAAGTCCAGCAGTTGAGGCTTTATCATACGAAATAGCGGGGTTAAAGTTTGCCTCGAAATACCGTTGCAAACCTTAACTTCGAGTTTTGTTCCAAAACTCGTTTTTTGAATTGCCCGCGTCGCAACAAGTTGCTCACGCAGGCGAAATTAAGTTCCTCGGAAATTGAAATTTCCTGCGGACTTAATTTTTAAGGAGAGTTTAAACTTGTCGTCAAAAATGTCGCCGACAAGTTTAACTCGAGTTTTGTTCTAAAACTCGTTTATTTACTGCGATTTTTCGCTTCGCTGCAAAATCGCGTTTTTTAAGAAGAAAAAAGTTGAAACTTTTTTCTTCTTAAAAAAATAAGGAGCGTTTAAAGTTTGCGTCGAAATGCCGCCGCAAAGTGAGGTTCAAATTGAAACGAAAGTCATTTTTACTGGCAATATCGATATTCTCTCTCTTGGTCAATTTGCACGCGCAAGATGTCGCGGGTGAAGTCGATTCTTCGCAGGAGGAAGCGGTTTCGCTCGAAGCAGCCGCGGAATCGGAAAATGCTGAAGAAACGCCCGGCGAGAAAAAGCAGAAAAAGACGCGTGTAAAGAAAGAGCGTGCGCCCAAAAAGACGCGGGCTTCAAAAAAAGCCTCCGAATTGGACGAAACTTCTGAAGCGAACGAAAATGCCGAGTCTGGGGATTTGTCGGAAGATGCGCCGCTTGCGACGGGGCAAGAAGAAATGAATGCCGAAATCGTAATCGATTCTTCGCAGGAAGATGCGATTTTGTTCGAAGCCGCCGCGGAGTCGGAGGGCGAAGAAACGCCCGCCGAAAAAAAGAAGTCCCGCGGCGAATCGCAGGATGCCCCTGAACATTGGCCTACAATCGAAGAGCTGACCGCCGACCAATACCATTTCGGCATTTTGCAGGATTGGGGTTTGTCCGCGTCTTCCGTCACCAGGATTCAAAAGAAAACCGACGTGAGCAATTTTGTCTGGACGGACAAGATGATTGGCGTCTTTTACGAAGCAAAGTCGCACGATTTCATACGGCTCGGCGAGGCTTCGGAATTGAATTTCATGGCGCGGATGGCGATATATTATCCGTACAACTATACATTCAGGGATGTGCCGCAAATCGCGAACCAGATAATCCTTTACGCCTTCGACTGGTTTGTCGCTCCGTCGCTTTCGATAAATTTTCGCGAGCGGATTTTCTTTGACACGCAGTTGGGACTGCACATCCTGTATCAATTGCACGATATGTGGGAATACTTGAATTTGGGAGTGGGACTCAAGCTCAATGTCGAATTCCCGATAAGCAGCAGGTGGACTGCGATTGCCGGAGGCATGTTTTCCTTTGACAATGGCAATTTCGGTTCAAACAGGGATATGCGGCCGTTTGACTATGTTTGGGAATATCAAATCCAATTCGGGGCGAGATATTGCAAAAAATATCTGAACCGCCGCAGTTACATAAAATACAAGCCCAGACCGCTGAAAACGAAAAAGGTCAGAAAAATTTTGCCGTGGTCCGAAGAGACGGACCTTGAGCTTGAATATGGGATGCCCGAGGAAGACGTGGTCGAAATCGAGACGGCCGTGGAAAACCTTCCGTCCGCGCAATACTTGCCCACGGACTAGGCAAGGTATTCTGAAATCGTGTTTATAAGAAGGACGGGATTTATCGGCTTCGAGAGATGCGTGTTCATTCCCGCCGCGATGCATTTTTCTATGTCCTCGGTAAACGCGTTGGCGGTGAGCGCGATGATTGGAATCTCTTTCGCGTCTTGGCGTTCCAAAGCGCGGATTTTTGTGGCGGATTCTATTCCGCCCATCACCGGCATCATCACATCCATCAAAATCAAGTCGAACGAATTCATCTCGCTTTGCGAGAACGTGTCGAGCGCGATGAGGCCGTTTTCCACCGTGGTTACGACCATGCCTTTTTTCTGCAAGAGGCGGCGCGAAATTTCCTGATTGAGCGGATTGTCTTCGACGAGCAGAATCCTTTTGCCGGAGAGTTCGACCGCTTTGCCGGATTTTTGCGCCGAATCCTTTTTGTCGCCGCCGCTCGCTTCTTCGAGGAATTCGATGTCCATTCGTATGAAAAATTTCGTGCCCTGCCCGGGCGCGGAATCGCATTCGATTGTTCCGTTCATCAATTGGACGAGGTTGTGCACGATTGAAAGGCCGAGTCCCGTTCCGACTTTGTTTATCGAATTTACGTCTTGAGTGAACGAGTCGAACATTACTTTTTGGAATTCCTTTGTCATTCCGCTGCCGGTGTCGGATATGACGAACTCCGCGTTTATGATGTCGCCTTTGCGGCCGAGTATGTTTACGAGGAAATCGACTCGTCCGCCTTCCGGCGTGAATTTCGACGCGTTGGAAAGCAGGTTCATTATCACTTGCTGGATGTGCAGGCGGTCCACGTTTATGAATGTGTTCATATATTTGTTCGCGTCCATATTGCAGTGGAAATGTATTCCATTGCTTTGGCACATCGATTTTGCCATCGTCACGACGCTTTCGAGCATTTCGCCGACGCTGTTGCGGCTCTTGTGAATTTCCATTTTTCCGCTTTCGATTTTCGACATGTCGAGGATGTCGTTCAAAAGCCCGAGCATATATTGTGAAGAGGATTTTATTTTGCGCAAGTCTTCTTGAATCGCCTGCGGTTGATTCAGCTCGTCTTCGGCAAGCTGCGCCATTCCGAGTATGCCGTTCATCGGCGTGCGCAAGTCGTGGCTCATGCGCGAAAGGAAGTCGCTTTTTGAGGCGTTTGCCTTTTCCATTTGTTCGATTGCGCGCGAGAGCTTTTCGTTCTGCAATTTTTCAAAAAGCGTTATGTCCGTGATGTCGCGGCAGATGAACAAAATTATGTTTTGGTTTCCTTTCAGATAGTACGAGCGCACTTGCTTTATCGCGATTCGCAGGTTGTCAGTCGTGATTTCGAATGTGCAGTTGGCGGCGGACTTGTCCTTTAACTGTATCGTCAGGTTTTTGAGCGCGAAAAATTCTTTTGTGGCGGCGCAGTCTTTCGTGCTTATCATGTTTTTCAAAAGGAAATCCACAAGTTCAGAATAATCCTTGCCGAGATTTTCCGGAATCCAATTCGCCCCGTTCGCGCGATGAATGAAATTGCATTGCGCTTTGTTTATGTCGAGCCAAAAAATATATTCTACTTCCTCGTCCAAAACCGAATCTTTGGAAATCGCCATAATCTTCAAGTCGGTGATTTCGCGCATATAGATGTTCGCCTCGATGCAGCTCGTATATGGGTTCGGGGAAAGATTGACGGTCAGTTTGTACCAATGAATCATTTCGTTCGGAAAAATGAAATAAAAATCGCATTCATGCGATCGCGTTCCGTCCATGAACAAAGTGAGCAGTTCTTTGCGTTGCAGGATTTCCGCGAAGTGCGAGTTTTGCCCGTTGTTCGTCGCGGTTTTCGCTATGAGCGCGAGCTCTCCGTCGGCGGTGCTGTCGGACACCGATATTTTCAATTCGGGAATGTTCACCATCCTTTCCATCACGATGTTGCTCGTGAGATTGAGGCGCGTATATACAGGATATTCCTTGTTCACGAACAAGCGGTAGGATATTTCGCTTTCGTATTCCTCTTCTTCGCGCTTTTGGCTCGTGATGTCGGTCGCGGTCGCAATCGCGCGAATGCCCCGCTCGTTGCGGCTTTTTATTGTGCGGAAAACGACATGCTTCCATGTGGTGTTCATGAGGTGAGTGTGCGTGTCTTGCTGGGAAAGCGGCAGGTCGACCGAAACCGTTTCCATTCCGCTTCTCAAGTTGCGAATCGCCTTGTTGTATTGAATGACATATTCTTGCGGAACGATGTCGGAGTCAATCCATGTTTGCGCGACGTTCGTGTATTTTTTTTCGATGTCCTTTTCCTCTTCGTAGTTTTTGTCCGCGAAATAGCATTCCCAAAAAAGCGTGTCGCTTTGATCCATGACCGAATTGAATTTCATGCGCTCTTCTGTAAGCAAGTCTTTCTGGAACAGAATTTTTCTCCGCGTGAAAAATACTATGAGAATTATCGCCGCCAAAAAAATCATGCTTGTCAGAAAGAAAATTAAGGCGTAGCGGCTTTTGGAATTATCCGCCGTTTCGTTTATGTATTTTGTTTTCGAATTGAGAGACTTTTTTGAAATGTTGAATTTCTGCATTTGCCTTTTGTCAAAATAATAATTCGCCTGGATTTGCGCGCTTTCCTCCAAATTTTTTGGCGAGAAAATCATATTGATTGTGCGTGTGGCTTGTGTCGCCAAATCTTCGAGCGAAAAGAAATATCCGCCGAGAACGCCTTCTCCGAATCCGATGTCGTGGCACGCGAAGATTGGATTTTCGCTGCTGCGGCAAATCGCGTCGATGGCGTGGTCTGGACTCAACGAATCTTTCGGAGCGTCTTTCGCGGAAGGAAGAAACAGGATGATGCATTTTTCGAGCGCGGAAAAATCGCTTTGCAAATCTTCTTTCGATGCCCCTGAGATGTCTTTGAATTCATATTTGAAATCGTATTTTCGTATCTTCTCCGCGCACGCTTCTTTTTGCTTTTCGGAATTCACTACGAAGACAATTTTTTTTCTTGTCGGAAAAAGCGACGTGCAGAGCTTTATGTTTTCGTCGACAAAAGCCGTGTCTTCGACAAATTGCGAGTAGCGCATTTTCTTTGTTTTTTCTGAAATCGAATGTGTTCCCAGAATTACGACGGGAAGCCCGCCGAAATATTTGTCGCGATTTTCCGCCACGAACTCAAACGCGCCGTCGTCCGCCGTGATTATCGCGCCGAAAGAATTTTTTTCAAAAAAATCGGAATTGACATAGTCGCCTGATTTTAGAATTTGATAGCGCACGCTGATGTCCTGCGAAATATCCTTTATGATGGCAGAATATTGCAGGCTGCCGCTTTTCGTCTGTTCGGAGGAAATGTATAAAATGTCTTTTTTCATCGCGCCAAAATTTTCCGATGCCGCAATTTGAAACAGGGAAAACAGTGTCGCGAAAATAAAGAAAAACTTGCCACGCATTTTGTAATAAAATAGTATATCACAAAGCGCGCAATAATGCAATTTTTTTTTGCAATTGGATGATGGTGAAAATGCGATTTTATGAAAAGCTAAAATAGGCAAGCGCATTTCTGCGCCCTTGATTTTTTTGTGAAATTGTGGCATACTGTTTTTATGAAAATCGAGACGAAATGTGTTCAGGCGGGCTACACGCCCAAAAACGGCGAGCCGCGCGAAATTCCGATTGTGCAATCCACCACGTTCAAATATGACACGAGCGAGGACATGGGACGGCTTTTTGACTTGGAGGCGAGCGGCTATTTTTACTCGCGCTTGCAAAATCCCACTTGCGACTTTGTCGCCGCGAAAATTGCCGCGCTCGAGGGAGGGGCGACGGCGATGCTCACTTCGAGCGGACAGGCGGCGAATTTTTTCGCGATGTTCAACATTTGCGAAAACGGCGGGCACATTGTCGCCTCGTCTTCGATTTACGGCGGCACGTTCAATTTGATTTCCGTGACGATGGCGAAGATGGGAATCCAAGTGACGTTCGTTTCGCCCGACGCTTCCGAAGAGGAACTGGACGCGGCGTTCCGTGAAAACACGAAATTGGTTTTTGGCGAGACGATAGCGAATCCCGCGCTTACGGTTTTGGATATCGAAAAATTTGCGAAAGCGGCTCACGCCCACGGAGTGCCGCTCATCGTCGACAACACTTTTCCCACTCCCGTGAATTGCCGTCCGATTGAATGGGGCGCGGACATCGTGACGCATTCGACGACAAAATATATGGACGGACACGGCGCGTGCGTCGGCGGCGCAATCGTCGATTCAGGAAATTTCGACTGGATGGCGCACAAGGAAAAATTTCCGGGGCTTTGCACGCCCGACGATTCATACCACGGAATCACTTATGCCGAGAAATTCGGAAAAGGCGCGTTCATCACGAAATGCACCGCGCAGCTTATGCGCGACTTTGGCTGCACTCAGTCTCCGCAAAGCGCGTTCATTTTGAATTTGGGATTGGAGTCGCTCCACGTCCGAATGGCCCGTCATGTGGAAAACGCCCAAAGCCTTGCGGAGTTTTTGGCATCGCATCCGAAAGTCGAGTCGGTGAATTATTCTGGCTTGCGCGGAAACAAATATTTTTCGCTTGCCCAAAAATATTTGCCGAACGGCGGCTGCGGAGTGGTTTCGTTCGAACTGAAAGGCGGACGCGACGCTGCGCAGAAATTCATGAAGGCTTTGAAATTGGCGGCGATAGAAACGCATGTCGCGGACGCGCGGAGCTGCTGTCTGAATCCTGCGACGAGCACGCACCGGCAAATGTCCGACGAGCAGCTTGCGGCGGCGGGAATTCCCGCGGGCTTGGTGCGCTTTTCGTGCGGCCTTGAAAACAAGGAAGATTTGATTGCGGACTTGAAGCAGGCGTTGGAAATTTGATGGGTGATAGGCAAAGCGCAAGAAATAATGGCGATGCTCGGCGGCGAAAAAAGCGAATTAATATTTGTTTTTTTTCGCCAAAAGCACTTGACACAATTTGCGGTTTTGTGATAGAATTATTCTACACTTTCAAAAAGTGTTGCTCCCTTAGCTCAGTCGGTAGAGCAACGGACTGTTAATCCGTGTGTCGCTGGTTCAAGCCCAGCAGGGGGCGAAAATCTCATCTTGACAGTGAGTTTGTAATGAATGTGGTCTGCCGTTTATGGCAGGCTTTTTTATTGTCTGGCTCTGCCCGACAGTCTATTTGGAAATTGCATTGCGGGAAAAATTCGGAAGAAGGCTGGAAAAACCGTGAATAAATTTTTTTTGAAAATGGTAAAATGGATTCCGACCGCGCTGATTTTTGCCGTGAGTTGGCATCTTTCCTCGCTTGAAAAAATTGAATGCATGCCTTCGTTCCGCTTCGCCGACAAAGTTGTCCACGGAATATGTTTCGCAGGCCTTGCCTTTTGGGTCGCGTTCGCATGCGGAACAAATCGAATGAAGAAAATTCCGCTTCCAATCGCCATCACTTCAATTTATGGAATCATCGACGAATTCCATCAATGTTTTACGCCCGGACGGGAAAGCTCGGTTTTCGACTGGGCGGCGGACACAGTCGGCGCGGCGTTCGGCTCAATCTGCTTCGTGCTGGTTTTTTGCGCCATAGAAAGGATTCTTGTCAAGCGAAGAAAATACGAAAGTCCGAAAAATTGAGAAAGATATTTCTCAATTGCGCTCGCTTGTGCCTGTTTCAGCCGAAATGACAAAATGCGAGTCGCCCAAATCGCCAAGAATTTCATCTTCGCTTTTTTCTTGCCTTTTAAAAAAATCATTCCTTAAATTTTAGCAGTGAAGAAAGTTTCAACTTTCGAACTGTTAAAAAAGTCGTTTCGCAACGAAGTAAGAAACGACAGTAAATAAGCGAGTTTTTGAAAAAAACTCGTATTAAAATTGTCGGCAATATTCTTGACGACAATTTTAAATATTCCTTAAAATTAAGTACCGCAGAAATCTTCAGATTTCGAGGACACTTAATTCGTCCGCGTTAGCAACTCGTTGCGTTGCGGACAAGTGCAATAAGCGAGTTTTTGAAAAAAACTCGGATTAGAATTGTCGGCAATATTCTTGACGACAATTCTAAATGTTGTTATATTTTTAAATGAAAATCGCGCGCGCGTTTTTGATTTATTTTTGACCTTTGTTTTGGAGGAAATATGAAAATTGCATTTTACGACACGCATTCTTATGACAAGGAAAGTTTTTCGGCAGTCAATGAAAATTTCGGATTTGAAATTGATTTCTTTGACTTTAAGCTCGGCGAAAAAACAGCGGCGGCCGCAAAAGGTTTCGACGCGGTTTGCATTTTTGTGAACGACATCGCGGACAAAAATGTGATTTCGATTTTGAAGGAAAACGGCGTTCGCCTCATCGTGCTTCGATGCGCCGGCTTCAACAATGTTGACTTGCAGGCGGCGGCGGACGCCGGAATAAAAATCGTTCGCGTTCCGGCTTATTCGCCGTATGCTGTCGCAGAGCATGCGGTGGCGATGCTGCTCGCGCTCACTCGGCACATTCCGCAAAGTTATCTTCGCACGAAAACCGGCAACTTCACTTTGGAAGGTTTGACGGGGCGCGACTTGCACGGACTGACCGCGGGAATTTTCGGCACGGGAAAAATCGGACAAATCATGGCGGAACTTTTGTCGGGCTTCGGAATGAAGGTGATTTTGTATGACAAATTCCCGAACCGCGAATGGGCGGACAAAAATGGATTTGAGTACGTCGACGTTCCGACGATTTTTTCTCAAAGCGATGTGCTTTCATTCCATTGTCCGCTCAACGACGAGACGTTCCACATCGCGAATCACGACAACATGAAGCGGATGAAAAGCGACGCGGTTTTGATAAACACGGGACGCGGCGCGCTCATCGATTCCAAGGCGCTTGTCCATGCGTTGAAGCACAAGGAAATCGGCGGAGCCGCGCTCGACGTTTATGAAGAGGAAAGCAAATACTTTTTCAGCGACTGGTCGGCGGCGGTAATCACGGACGACACGCTCGCGCGCCTTTTGACTTTCCCGAATGTCTTGATTACGAGCCATCAGGCGTTCTTGACTAAGAACGCGCTCGAAAACATCGCGGAAGTTTCGCTCGAAAATGTCAAGGCGTTTGAAAGTGGTGCGGAATTGAAAAACGAAGTGAGGTCGCGATAAGCCGCGCTGGTTTTCAATTCCTGCGATGATTTCGCGGCAATCTTGAACTTCTGCAAAGAATGACATGTTGTGGTTGGGGAGGGGAGCACGGTTTGTCGATGTACGCGTGTTCCCCTCCCGTTTTATTGAAAAAATATGCTCCAACTATTCACTCGCAAGCCTATATGCTTGCGCCGCTCCGCTACCAAGTTTTCGCTTGCTAGCGTGTCTTGCATTTTCTGCGCTTCGTGTAGCAAACCTCAAAAAATCGAAAACATGTTTGCACAGAAAAACTCGCCCTCAACTATTCCCTATTAACTTGCTAACAGCCATCTTCCCCCGCCGCGTCTGCGAGCGCGGAAATGTATTCTTTGTGCGCGGCGATTTCTTTCGTCGAGCCGGCTTCTTTGAGCGAGCGCATTTGCTCGCGCTTTTTTTCGGCTTGTTCGGAAAAAAGTTTTTTCGCTTCGATTAAAATCTGCGCCGCGTCTTGCGCGCGAATGTGCAGGCATTCCGCGATTTCGGCTTCCTGCGCGTTCGCAAGGTTTTCGAGCGTGACGAATTTTTTCGTGAGCGCGCGCGCTCGTTTTTCTCCGACGCTCGGAAGCGATTCGAAGACGCTCACGGTGTTTTCTTTCGTCTGAAGTTCGGCGCGGCGGCTTGTGGCGAAGCGGTGTGTTTCATCGCGGACTCTCTGCAAAAGGCGCAGTGCGTCGCTCCGTTTGGGAAGGCAGATTGATTCAGACGCGTGCGGCTGCCAGATTTCTTCGTCGCGCTTTGCGAGTCCTGCTATCGGGATTTCCAAATTTAGCGCGCGCAGGATTCCGTCCACGGCGTTCACTTGTCCGATTCCGCCGTCAATCAAAATCAAGTCCGGCAATTCCGCCTGCTCGTTCAAAAGGCGCGTGTATCTGCGGCTCACGGCTTCCCGCATCGAGGCGAAATCGTCGATGATTCCGTCGGTGGTTTTCAGGCGGAAATAGCGGTAATTTTTTTTGTCTGGATTTCCGTTGTAAAAGCTGATGAGCGAGGCGACCGGAAATTTTCCTCCGATGTGCGCGATGTCGAAACCTTCGATGCGGACGGGCAGGCGAGGAAGCGCGAGCAGGTTTTTCAATTCTTCCAATGCGGGCGTGTCTCCGCGTTCGCGAAGTCGGCGGATTATGTCTTCGTGCGCGTTCTGCGCGGCCATGTCCAGAGCCGCCTTGTGTCGCGCGGCGTTTTCCATTTGTTCCGTGACCAAAATTATTTTTGTGTCCGAATTGAATTTTTCCTTTATCCAGCGCGAAATGAATTCCAATCCGCTTTGGGAGGGGACATAAATCGCGGGCGGCAAATCCTTTTCGTCTTCGTAATACGCGTTCATGAATTCCGGCAAAAGTTCGTCGTCTTCGTTCAGGCTTTCGGCGCGGTAGTTGTCGCGGCCTTGCACTTTTCCTTCGCGGATTTTCAAGACGGTAAAACTCGCAAGCTCGCCTTCGCGCCAATGCGCGATGTAGTCGCGGTCTTCGGCGGAAAAATCTTCCACGATGTTTTGGTTTTGCATTATCAAAAGCGCCTTCAGTCCGTCGCGGATTCTCGCCGCCTTTTCAAAATTGAGTTCCTTCGCGGCGGCCTTCATTTCGGCGGAAAGAGATTCTTCGGTTTGCTTTCCTTTTCCCTCAAGAAGTTTTGCGATTTCGCCGAAAAATGAAATGTACGATTGTTTGTCGATTTTTCCACAGCACGGCGCTTTGCAACGCCCGATGTGGTAATACATGCACGGATATTCGCGCTCGCGGAATTTTTTGCAGTGGCGAATCGGATAGAGCTTGTAGAGCGTGTCGATGAATGTGTCCAGCGCGGCGACGTCTGGAAACGGTCCGAAATAAGTGGAGCCGTCTTGAATCATTTGGCGCGTCTTGAAAAGCCTCGGAAATTTTTCGTTCGTGATTCGGAGCACGGGATAGGATTTGCCGTCCTTCAAATTGATGTTGTAGCGCGGCGTGTATTTTTTGATTAAATTGTTTTCCAGCAGGAACGCTTCGTATTCGTTCGCTGTCGTGATGTATTCGATTGAATTGGCGCGGGAAATCAGGAGGCGAGTCTTGATGTCCTTGCGGCCGGAAAAATAAGAGGAAAGGCGGTTCTTGAGATTTTTTGCCTTGCCCACATAAATGACGGTTTCCTGCGGATTTCTCCAAAGATAGACTCCGCTGGATTCCGGGGCTTTGAGTGCGGTTAGATGCAATTTTTCTCGTGTCGAAATTTCCGAATTCATAATGAAACAAAAATGCGCATGCGATGCGCATGGAGAATAAATTTATGAAACTGAAAAAAATGATATCAATTTTTGCGGTGCTTTGTCTAGTCGTCTCGCAGAATTTTTTCGCGGAAAGCAGGACGCTCACGCTCGGCGGAAAAAACGGCTGGCCTGAATTCGAGGCGGAATGCGGAATCGCGCGCGGCATGGGAAGGTTCGGCTATGAATGCGTGGAGCTTGACACGAACTCGCACAAAGTTTCCGTGGAGACCGACTTGCTTTTGGATTTCGAGGATTTCAAGAACGGCAGTTTTTCGGATTCGAGCGGAAATTATCTCGTGGAAAACAATTCGCTTTTGAGCGCGTCGAAATCAATCATGGGAAAACGCGCTGGCTTGAGCCGAGGCAACGGCAATGGAATTTCTTTGCGCGGAAAGCCAGGCTCGGTTTTCGGCACGAAAAATCGAAGCGGCTCTTTTTCGATTGAGTTTTGGATTTGTCCCGCCACATCGGAAAACGGCGAAGTGATTTTTGAATGGCATTCCTCGCGAATTGTTGACTACTACGTTCTTTTTCAAAAAATCGAATGCGCTTTCATAAACAATCGCGCCGTATGGACTTTCACGAATTTGTTCGAGGGCGATGTTTCCGAAAATGGCGAAGTGCAACTTGAAAGCTACACGATGCTCATTCCCGATAAATGGACGCGCCACGAAATTTCTTATGACGAGGAAAGCGGACTTTTGGAATATCGAATCGACGGAAAAGTGGAGTCGCTGAAATTCGTGACGGAAAGCGCGCGCGAGGGCGGCACGATTTTTCCGCCTGTGTTCGGCGAAGTCGCGCCGATACATATTTGTCCTTCGTTCGTCGGACTCATCGACGATTTTAAGATTTCACGGCGCGTTACGGATTCTTCCAATCCGAAGAATTTGAATTACGAGAGGTTTAAAATCGACGGCGGAAGTTTTCGCACGAAGCCGATTGCCGCCACGCCCGCTTCGGTTTTGAACAGCCTTTCGATTGTCGAAAATGTTCCGCCGCAAACAGAGATTCGCTATTATGTCCGCGCGGGCGAAAATTATTTCGGCTGGAATGATATTTTTCCCGAATGGAAGCAAGTGAAAAACGGCGAGGAAATCTCCGGCGTGAACGGAAGGTATTTTCAAATCGCGGTGGAACTTTTCCCTGACGGCGGCGGAAGAAGAACGCCTTCGGTTACGGAAATAAAAGTCAACTATTCGCAGACTCCGCTTCCGTCCCCTCCCTTGAAACTTCGCGCGCGGGCGAGAGACGGCGGCGTGGATTTGAGCTGGAATTTTTCGGTGGACGAAAACGCAGGCGGATATTATGTTTACTATGGGAACCGCCCTGGCGAATATTTGGGAACGGATGCTGACCAAGGCCCGTCTCCGATAAAAGTGCAGAACATAAGCGACTTCAAATTGACTGGATTGAAAAACGGCGCGATTTATTATTTTGCCGTTTCCACATATTCAAATTTAGATGAGCACATAAGCGGAAAAGTTTCAAACGAAGTGTATGCTCGGCCAGGCAGGAGGTAATTTTATGCCAGTAAATTCATTGCTCTTGAATCGCGCGAACTCTGCGGTGATATCCCACGACTATGCGCTCGCCGCGCGGCTTTATAAAAGCCTGATCAAGGAAAATCCCGGAGACAGGGATTTGCTTGCCCGTCTCGGAAATGTCTACATAAAATCAGGCGAGGACGAAAAGGCTCTTCCTGTTTTTCAGGAATTGCTTGAAGCCGATTCCAAAAATGTGGAAACGCTTTTGACGCTCGGAGGAATTTTCCGCCGCATCAGACGCTATGAGGAATCCATAGAAATTTTGAACAAGGCTCTCAAGGCCGGCGCGAAAGAGGAAAGCGCGTATTATAATTTGGGCTTCACTTACAAGCTGATGGGCAAATATGAAGACGCCATAGACTGCTTTGAAGTTGTGGTCACGCTGAATCCGGGAGATGTCCTTGCCTACAATCATCTGGGCGTGATTTACGAGCTAAATGGCGACCATGAAGGCGCGGTCTCCGCTTACCAAAAAGGTTTGAAGGTTGACCAGAACCATCCGATTTTGCATTTGAACTTGGCGAAGACGTATGAGAATTCCGGCAACATTGACGGCGCGATTCGCGAGTACGAGGCGGCGCTGCGCTACAAGCCGGGCTGGGGCGAAGCCTATGCCGAGTACACGAGCTTGCTTTTGAAAATCGGGCGCGTGACCGAAGCGCAGGCTCTCGGCGAGCAGGCGATTTCATTGAACGAAAACGACGCGCGCCTCCAGTCGATTTTGGGCGACATCTATATGGCGGAGTCCGACTACGAGTCCGCCGAAAAAAGTTATGCCGATTCGATTCAGATTGAAAGCGAACAGCCGTCCACTTTAAAAGCGTTCGCGCGTTCCCTTGAGGCGCAGGGAAAAAATGTCGAGGCGCTCGATGCGATTCAAAAGGCGAGAGATGCTTTTCCTGACGACGAGCAGCTTTTAAAGGAATCCGCGTCGATAAATCTGAGCGCGCAGAAAATAGTCGATGCGAGCAGGGATATCAAGGAACTCATCGACAAAGACAGAAATGATGTGGAAACTTTGGATCTGGCGGGACAATATTATATCTGCACGAATGACGAGCGGCGCGCGCAAAAGGCTTACAGGAAAATCGAGTCAAGCGATTCGAAATACAAAAGGCATTTGAGCAACGCGTCGAATCGCTATAAGCAGAAAGGCGATTTGGAAAAGGCGGAGAACTACATCAACAGATACCTCGCCGCCAATCCTGACGACGCGAGGGCTTTGGTTTCGCTGGCATCGATAGAAGAGCGTCTCGGCAATATGAACGAGGCCCTTGAAAATTATAACAGGGCTTTGGCGTATGACAGTAACAATCATATCGCAAAGATTTCCGCCAAGCGTCTTGCCGTGTCTGTCGGACTGGGCGATGTCCCTGCCGCGCCGAAAGTTGAAAGTCAGGAAATCCAAGAGGAAACCGAAGAAGCGGATTCAATCGAAACGCTTTCTGAAACTGAAGAAAAAATTCCTCAAGAAGAAACTGCCGCCGAAAATCAAGTTGAAGAAAACGCTTCCGAAAGCGATGTGGATGATTTGAATGTGTTCGGGGAATCTGCTTTGGTTGACGATGACGAGGAATTGGATTTCTTTGGAATTGTCGACGGCAATGATGAAACTGAAAAAAGCGATTCGGACGATATGAATTTGCTTGACGAAAAGTTAAACTTGGACGATGATATTTTTGATATTTCGGATGTCGGTGACGAACCATCTTCAAATCCCGCGATTGAAAATTCTGAAAAAGAATCTTTGCCGGAAACAAACCTTGAGGCAAAATCCGCCCAAGAGATTCCCGCCGCCACGACCGCGCTCGCGGAAAAAATATCGCAGATGTCGGAAAGCACGCAGCGCGTTCTCGAAGCGGCATCGGTAGCTCAACTTGCCGCCGTCACGGCTCAGCTGACCGCGCGGCAGACGAAAGCCTTTGATGATGCGGATGACACGGCGAAAAAACTTGCGGAAGAAAAGGCCGCTGCCGAAGAAGCCGCGAGAAAGCTTGCGGAGGAACAGGAGGCCGCCCGCAAAGAAGCCGAGGAGACCGAGAGAAAATTGGCGGAGCAAAAATCCGCTCTTGAAGAAGCCGAAAGAAAATTGCAGGAAGAGCAAGAGGCGGCGAGAAAGGCCGTGGAAGCCGCGAAAGAAAACGCCAAGAAAATGGCACTTGACGCGGCGTTGGAAAAAATGCGCAGTTTCGTCCCAGCAGTCGAAAACATTCTGAAAGACGAAGACGGCGAGCGCGATTTTGAAAGCCAGATAAAATTGTTCAAGACCTTGCGTGCGTTGAGCGAGTCGCTTCCGCCGGACGAAAAAAAAGATTTCCTGCAAAGCCGCACGCGCGTTACGCTCGAATATTTGATTTCGGTTTTCGAGGGAGAGCCAGGCTTGCTGAAAACTTCGATTGCCTTGCGAAAGTCCGGCGTGCTCCCGGACGTGGTTTCCGAAAGCGCATGCGACGAAAGTCGTTCGCTGAAAGAACTTTTGGAAACCGTCATCGGTGACATGAAGACGCTTTCGCAGGATTTGGAGGAAGAGGATTTGTCGATCGCGCTCACGAAATTGGCGGATGAAGTTTTGGAAAAAGAATAAAGCGCTATTTTGAAAAATAGAAATTGTGAGAAGCAAAAAAAGATGCGGGAAACCGCGTCTTTTTTTGTGCGCTGATTTCGGCAGGCAGGGTTTCGCAACTCGCGAGAATCCTTTGTCTGTGGATTGCTTCGCCTTCGGTTCGCAATGACAATCCTTTTGAGGCTCGCAATGACATCCGCGCCCTCCGTCATCGCCGAACGGCATGTCATATTTGTGCGAGTTCTCCGTTTTCTTCGTGCGAGTTTTTTGCAAGTTTGTTGACAAATGTGAATGCCCAAAATCACACTTCGATTATGCGCGAATGCGTGATCACTTCGTTTCCGTTTTCGGTGATGAGGACGTCGTTTTCAAGGCGGACGCCGCCGAGTTCCGCGTCGTACAAGCCCGGCTCGAGCGTGACAACCATTCTTGGGCGGAAAAGCGTTTCGGGGTCGGCGCGCTGGCGGACGAATGGCTCTTCGTGGATTTCAAGTCCGATTCCGTGTCCCAGTCCGTGCGGCATCGCGCGGCGCGCTTTCGCGAAAATCTCGTCGGCTTTGGCGGCCGCCATTTTTATGGGAACATCTTTCTTGTAGAACTCGAGGCATTCTTCCGCGGCGTTTTTTACGAGCGAAATCAATTCGGCTTGCGCGGCTTTCAGCTTTCCTTTTGAGACTGTCAAAGTGGTGTCGCTCGTGTAGCCTTCGTAGACCACGCCGAAATCCAAAATCGAAAGTCCCTTGCCCGGCCATTCTGTGGCGGTGTAGTTCGGGAAGGCGTGGATTGCAAAGCTCCGCGAAGGTCCTGCGGCGAGCGTGTCGAATCCCGTGCGCTCGCATCCGTGCGCCCTGCATTCACGTTCAATCAAAAGCGCGACGTCGGTTTCGGTTTTGATTTTTCCGCTTCTCACTTGCTTTTCGATTTCGTCGATAATCAAGTCGCTGATTCGCGCCGCTTCCTTTATGCATTCGATTTCGTACTCGTCTTTTATGAGGCGCATTTTTTTCGCGAAATCATGGATTCCGTTTTCGCGGCAAAGAACGTCGTAGTTTCCGAGCGCGTCAACATATTCCAAAAATTTCGGATAGGAAGTTTCGCTCGAAATTTCGATTTTCTGCGAATTGAATTTCATCGTGCCCAAGACGGCTTTTATCGCGCGCAGCATGTTCCGCTCGTAGCGCATGGAAGGAATTATTTTTTCCACGAACGCGTTTTGCTTCGCCAAATTTTCGTCCCACGGAATCAAGACGGAATTTCCTTCCGCGCTGATTATCAAAGCCGCGTCGCTCGCGTGCCCGCAAAAATATCGCACGTTCACATCGCGGTGCGATTCGCTGTCCTCAAAAATAACGGCGTCGATTTTCTGCGCCTTCATTTCCTCGATGAATTTTTTCCGCCGTGCCGAATAAATCGCGAGCATTTCGTCTTTTGTTTTTTTCTTCATAATTTACCTCGAAAAATTGATGAAAATTGAATTTCGACTGTAATCGAAATTTCAAGCGTTTTTCAAAAAATTTCGACTATAATCGAAATTCTTAAAAATGCGTTTTTCGTTTTGCCTTTCTCAATTTCTTTTCCGCCGAAAAATCCTCATCGCGCTTTCGTCCCGCGTCGCAAGCAAAAGCAAAATTCCAATTGCGGCGAAAACCATCAATGTCAAGACGAGCGGAATTCCGTTTCCGAGAAATCTTCCGAGCGCGCAAAATTTTCGCACGAAAAATTTGTGCGCGAAGAACGCGGGCACGCTCGCCGCCGCCGAAAGGAAAATCATTTTTACCGTATAAATCACGCTCGACTTTACGACGCTTCCCACATCGACCGTTTTCATTTTTTTCAGGAACACGAAAAGCAAGACCGTGTTCGCGAAACTCGCCGCGCTCAAAGCGAAGGCGATTCCCGCGCCGCGCCATTTGAAAGAAAGCGTGACCGAAAGAACTATGTCCGTCGCCATCGAGATGATTCCGGCGAGCGTCGGAAGTTTCGTGTTGCCTTGCGCGTAAAAGGCGGGGGAAACGATTCTGTTCAGCGCGATGAAAAAAAGTCCGGCGATGTGAAACGTGAACGCGCTCAAAGTGAGGGCGACCGAAGCGTCGTCGAAGCGGCGGCTTTTGTAGACAAGCTCTATTATTTCGCGGCCAGTTATGAGCGAATAAAATGTGATTGGAATCGTAATCAGTGCGATGATTTTTATCGCCCATGTCAGCATCGAATTGTACTCGCTCCATTGTCCGCGCTTCGCGAACGAAGAAAGATCGGGCAAAATCACCGTTCCGATTGAAACCGCGAAAATTCCCAAAATCAATTCTTGCAGGCGGAGCGAATATTGCAGGCTTGAAATCACGCCTTGTCCGCAATGCCCTGCGAGCGCGGTGGAAACCAAGTCGTTGAGCTGATACGAAGCCATTCCGATTATCGTTGGCACAATCAGCGCGACGACTTTTTTCGTTCCGGGATTTGAAAAAGTTTTTTTGAGCGAAATGAATTTCACAGACCAACCGCTTTTGAAGACGAACGGCAATTGGAACGCCGCCTGAAGGAAACCGCCCGCGATTACGCCGACTGCCATCGCCCGTGCGGGATTCGCCATTTTCGATGAGAGAATGTACGTTCCGAAAATCACGCAAAGGTTGAAAAGAATCGGCGTGAATCCGCTCGGAAGAAAAATGTTCTCGCCGTTCAAAATGCCCTGGAAGCACGCCGCCACGGAAATCACGAACAGATATGGAAACATAATCCGCGTCAAAAGAGAAGTTTCGGCGATGAGCGCGCCTTCATCCGACTTCAAGAAAATCCGCACCAAAATCGGCGTGGCGAGCATTCCGACGCAGACGACGATTGTCGTCAAAAAAGAAATCAGCGTGAACGTGGCGCAGACGAATTCGCGAGTCTCTTCGCGCTTTTTCTCGCTTTCCAAATATTCTTTGAATGTCGGTATGAACGCCACCGAAATGCTGTTTTCGGCGAAAAGCCGCCGGAGCAAATTCGGAATCAAAAACGCGATGCCGAAAGCGTCGGCGAGCGCGCCCGTTCCCAAAAAGCGCGCCTTTGTCATTTCGCGCACGAGACCGAGTACGCGGGAAATCATCGTGAGAAACGAAAGTTTTATGCCCGAAGAAACCAAATTTTTTTTCATAATTTAATTTCTATTATAAATCACTTTTTGTAAAAAAGTAAATAACATTTGAAAAATCCTTGCAAAATTTAAAAAACAATGTTAAAATAAAAAGCACGTTCTATTACATATTTGCATTTTCAAATCTTCAAAATGAGAATGGCAAGGTGAAAACTGTTCAAAATGTCGGTGGGCTTCATTTCATTGCGGCGTTGGCGAGGAGTAAAAAGTGGCAAGAAAGCGTTTTTTTCAGCGTGTGGGAAAAGTTCCGATAGTTCCCATTTCGCTGAAAATATTGATAATTTTCGTTTCGTTGATTTTGATGTCGAATTTCATGACGAACTTGATTTCAATCCAGCTAAATCAGCGGCGCAACATTGACTTGGCGAACCAGCTTATGGTGACGCAGCTCAAGGGAATGTACAAGAATGCCAGCAGCCAATACCAAATTTATTCTTACAAAAAAAATCGCGAGGAATCGCTTGAAAAAATTGCCTCCGCCGCGTCCGAGGAATTTTCCAGTCCGCACAGCGTCGCGCTTTGCTTTGACAGGACGGGGCGGGTTTTGTTCTATGCGAACGCGGACGGTTCGACCCTTTTCAGTTTCGACGACAAAGCCGCGCTCGAAAAAATGAACTACGATTTTGACCGGGGCGTAAACGAAGGGCAGGTGAATTTCGCGCTGGCCGACGGCGAATATTTCGGCGTGTACAAATATTCCGACGACTGGAGCGCGTTCCTTGTGCGCGCGGAGTCTCGTCAGGATACGGCGCAATATACGTGGCGAATCATCGTGATAATTTCGGTTTTGATTTTCGGTCTGACGGCGGTTTTCATCGTGCTGGGAATTTCCATGTTCAAAAAAGTTTTCGCCAGCATCGCGCACATTACGAAAAGCCTTTACGACATGCAGCAAAAGTCCAAGTTGGATTTGATTGACCTTGACGACGCGCCGAACGACGACGTGACTTACTTGGCGGCTTCGTTCAACTCGCTTTCCGTTTCGGTGAACAATTTGCTTTCCACGTTCCAGAAATTCGTCTCGAAGGATGTCGTCTCGAAAGCCTATTCCGACCACACGATAAATTTGGAAGGGCAGCAGCGCGAGCTTACGATTTTGTTCAGCGACATAAAAAGTTTCACGTACCGCACGGAGACTTTGGGCAACGAAATCATCGACTTGCTCAACGTCCATTACAACGGCGTGATTCACAATGTCCACGAACAGAACGGTGTCGTCGGCTCGATTATCGGCGACGCGATTTTGGCGATTTTCGGCACTTACGGAACCGGCTACAAAAAGTCGCTTCAGGCGATTGACGCTGGCTGGGAAATCACTTACATCACGGCGGAACTGCGTCAAAAGATGAAAGTGCAGCGAAAGAAAATCGAAGAGACTCGAAACCTCACGGCGGCGGAAGAGCGCGTCTACAAGGCGGTGCTTTTGGACGTGGGCGTCGGCATTGACGGCGGAACGGTTTTCTACGGAAACATCGGAAGCGACGAGCACATGACGAACACAGTCATTGGCGACAACGTCAATTCGGCTTCGCGCTTGGAAGGCGTCACGCGCGTCTACCATTTGCCCGTGATTGTTTCCGACTACATCGCGAAGGAAGTGGGCAAAAACGAACGCTACAAATTCTATGAAATCGACACGATTCAAGTGAAAGGAAAATCCAAAGGCAAAAAAATATTTTATCCTTTGGATTTGTACAATCCCGAACAAAAGCCGCTCGTTGACAAATTCGAAATCTACGAGACTGCGCTCGCCGCGTATTACGAAGGCAATTGGAAGGATGCCAGAAGGCTTTTCAGAAAATGCGAATTGGAAGTTTCTCAGGTTTTCCTTGAGAGAATGGGAGCACGAGGCAACGCGCCGGAAAAATGGAGTGGAATATGGACAATGACATCGAAATAGAAAAAGAAAAAAAATCTGACGCGCAGAATGAAATTGTGTCGGGTGAAAATTCAGGTTTTGGACAAACGGAAACGGCGCATTCTGAAAATTCGAAAATCGAAAATGACGCAAGCAAAAAAAATTCGGATGAAGAAAGTTTGAATGGAAAGATTGCGCAAGATGAGAATTTTTCGGACGAACAGGATGACAGCGATGCCGAAGCGCGAAGCGAGCTTTTGAAAAACGACGAAAATTTGCCCGTGCTCATTCCCGACACTGAAAGCGAAGTGATGCTTTTTCTTGCCGACGAACTCGAGCCGCTTCGCCGCACCAAGCGCGTAAACGTCTACGATTTGGAGACCGAGTACGCCAAGACGCGCAAAAACAAATTGTGGTCGGTTTGGATTATGCTCGCGCTCACTTTTTGCGTCATCGTTCTCGTGACTGTCTTTACGGTGCGCGGGCTTTCTGCCAGCAACGAAAAAATCGATGTGAGCTTTTCTTCGTTCAAGGATTTGGACTTGCAGAATCTGTTCGACCAGCTTCAGCGGACGCAGGAAAAATTCGAAGATGCCACGAAGCGCAGCGCGGAATTGAGAGGTCAGCTTGAATCGCGCCTTTCGCGGGCGGCGATGAAACGCGACAACGATTTGGATCTTTTGAAAAACACGCGCCTTTCTCGCTCGGTCGTGGCGAAGCGGACGAAAGAAATTCAAGATAATTACAATAAAGAAGTCGCGGCGGTTCATTCGGAATTCGACGCGGATTTGAAGGCTGCCGAAGCGGAAGTCAAACAATACGAAGGGCAGCTCAAATCCTACGACAGCGAAAATGTCGCGCGCGCCCAAAAATGGGAACAGGAGATGGACAGCGAGAGGCAGCTTCACCAGCTTGAAAAGCAACGGCTCGTGCAGACGTATGAAGATATGCTGGAAAAATCGCGCGCCGAATTGCAGGAAACCCGCCGCAAGGAATTTGAAGAACGCCGCGCCGCCACTACGGAAATTACGAATCAATATGAAGCGGAAATCGCGCTTTACGATCCGATTATCCGCGACGTCAAAATCCTCGGCATCGTTTCTGACGCGGGGAAATTGGATGTCGGCGAAAAATACAGTCTCGAACAAGTCGTCAATTCCACGGCGAATTTGAGCGAGTCCTTTGTGGGCGCGTTGGAAAAAACCGAAGAAATCTATGGCAACTTGGACACGCTTTACAGGCAGTCCGCGTCAATTCCGAACCGCAACACAATGCGCTCGGTCGTGAATGCGGAACGAAAGCTTTCCGTGGAATTGGCGAACAATTTGACGCGGGCGGCCGTGTCGGAAATTTCGGATGTTTCCCAAAGACTGCGCGAAGTGGAAGGACAGCGTGATGCCGCGCAAACGGAAATTGCGGACATTTCCCAAAAACTGCGCGAGGCGGAAGAGGAGCGCGCCGCCATTGAGAGCATTTTGAACGGCGACATCGTGGACGAAAAAACGGCGGGCTTTGTCATAGCCCTTCAAGGAAAATACGGATTTCCGGTTTTTATTCGCGACGCGGTTTTGCCGCAAGTCACCCGTGACGGAAGCACGCGCGTCGACATTTTCAGCGGCAGAACGAAAATTTCCCCGGGCTTTATGATTTTCGCGGAGGGAAAATATTTCATTGCCCTTGACGATGAGACGAATAATGAAAAAATCGCAGTCGGAAATACATTTCGCATTTCCTCCAAAAAATAACAAAAAATGCTCGCTTAATTATTGAAAAAATGGTAATTTTCTGTTATAATTTCTAAAATTGGGAAAGATATGGAATTTTCAGAAAATACGGTTTTTAAAAAAGTGCCTGTTCCGATTCGTTTCGGAATAGACGTCGGCTCGACCACCGTAAAAGTGGCAGCCCTTGGTGAACATGACGAACTTCTCTACAGCGCGTATGAACGCCACCGCGCCGACATTCGCTCCACGATAATCGCCGTGGTGAACAAGGCGTTGGATTCTTTGGAAAAAATTCTTCCTGACGGCGCGCGGCATCCGCTTTCCGTAAAGGTGACCGGCTCGGGCGGACTTTCGGTGGGGCAGTGGCTCGGCGTTCCTTTCATTCAGGAAGTAATCGCGGCGACGACCGCCGTGCGAAAGATAATTCCGCAGACTGATGTCGTGATTGAACTTGGCGGCGAGGACGCGAAAATCACATATTTTACGGGCGGCGTGGAACAGCGCATGAACGGAACGTGCGCCGGCGGCACCGGCGCGTTCATCGACCAGATGGCCGCGCTTTTGGAGACCGACGCGGAGGGCTTGAACAAGTTGGCCGCAAACGCGAACACGATTTATCCGATTGCGGCGCGTTGCGGCGTTTTCGCGAAAACCGACGTTCAGCCGCTGATAAACGAAGGCGCGCGCCGCGAGGACATCGCCGCTTCGATTTATCAGGCAGTCGTGACGCAGACGATTTCGGGGCTTGCGTGCGGAAAGCCGATTCGCGGAAAGGTGGCGTTTTTGGGCGGACCGCTCCATTTTATGGAACAGCTTCGAAATCGATTTGTGGAAACGTTGAAACTCAAAGACGACGAAATCATCGTTCCTGAAAATTCGCAATTGTTCGTCGCGATGGGCGCGGCTTTTTCCGCCGAACGCTCGATTGTTTGGAACGATAGCGCGCTTCGCGCTTCGAATTTTGGCGCGTCGCACAGTGATTCAAGTGAAAAAAATTCCGCAGAAAAAATCGCGCAGAATCCTGATTCAAATTTAGATTCGCCTCGAAATGAAAATTCTTCCGACGAAGTGAAATTCAAATTTCCGACTTTGGAAGAATTCCGCGCTTCGCTTTCGAATTTGGACGGCGCGGAACTTCAGGAAGTGCAGCGTCTCGAACCGCTTTTCAAAAATGACGAGGAGTTGCGGGAATTTCGCGCGAGGCATTCTGGCGAAAAGGCTTTGCGCGGCGACTTGGATTCCACGAAAGGTCCTGTCTTTCTTGGCTTGGATTCCGGCTCCACCACGACAAAGGCGGTGCTCACGGATGTGGAAGGGCGGATTCTCTGGAGTTTTTATACTGCCAACGCCGGAAATCCCGTCGAAATCGCCGTGCAGACTTTGAAGGATTTGTACGCGCGGCTTCCGAAAGATGTCTACATCGCGCGGGCGGTTTCCACCGGCTACGGCGAGGCTTTGTTCCAGGCCGCGCTCGGCGTGGATTCTGGCGAAGTGGAGACAATCACGCATTATCGCGCGGCGGATTTTTTCGTGCCGGGTGTGGAATTTTTGCTCGACATCGGCGGGCAGGACATGAAATGCCTCCGAATGAAGGACGGCGCGATTGTTTCGATTCAGCTCAACGAAGCGTGTTCGAGCGGATGCGGAAGTTTTTTGGACAATTTCGCCCACACGATGGGAATGGACGTAAAGCAATTCAGTTCTCTCGCGCTCAAGGCGCAAAAGCCCGTGGATTTGGGAAGCCGATGCACGGTTTTTATGAATTCGCGCGTGAAGCAGGCGCAAAAGGAAGGAGCGTCCGTCGCCGACATTTCGGCAGGACTTTCATATTCAGTCATAAAAAACGCGCTTTTCAAAGTCATCAAGCTTCGCAACACAAACGAAATCGGAACGCGTGTCGTCGTGCAAGGCGGCACTTTCAACAATGATGCCGTTCTCCGCGCGTTCGAAAAAATTTCTGGCGTGAACGTTTTCCGTCCCGACGTGGCGGGCTTGATGGGCGCATATGGTTCGGCTTTGATTGCGAGCGACCAATGGCGCGACTTGATGGCGCCGAAGCCCGGCGAACCTGAAGGCACGGTTCACGACGTTCGCACGAATCTTGCCACTCCTGAGGAACTCGAATCGTTCCATGTGGATTTGGAATTGCGCCGTTGCGGAAAATGCCAGAACAATTGCCAGCTCACGATAAACAGGTTCAGCACCACCGACAAAAACGGCGAGGCGCAGGTTCGCACTTTCATCACAGGAAACCGTTGCGAGCGCGGCGCGGAATTGGATGGCGAAAATGTCATCGCCGCGAGCCAAAAAAATTCCGAAGCGGAAACGAAAATCCCGAATCTTTTCGCATGGAAATACAATCGCGTTTTCGACTACACGCCGCTGAAATTGGAGGATGCTCCGTTCGGCGAAGTGGGAATTCCGCGCGTCCTGAACATGTACGAAAATTATCCGCTTTGGTTTACGTTTTTTACGAAACTCGGATTTCGCGTGCGCCTTTCTCCGCGTTCGACGCGTTCGGTTTACGAGCGCGGCTTGGAAAGCATTCCGTCTGAAAGCGTCTGCTATCCCGGAAAGATTTCGCATGGACATGTCGAGTCGCTTTTAAAGGCGGGAGTGAAATTCATTTTCTATCCGTGCGCGCCTTACGAAAAGCAGGAAGATGCGGGCGCGGGCAATCATTACAATTGCCCGATTGTCACGAGCTATCCTGAAGTTTTGCGCAACAACATCGACTCTCTGCGGCAGGATTCTTCGATTCTGTACCTTGATCCGTTTTTGCCGATTTACGACAAGGCGCGTTTGGGATACAGGCTTTTCGAGGAACTGCATCCGCATTTTGAAAAAATTTCTTTTGAAATGGTGATGAGCGCGCTCAACGTGGCTTGGAACGAACAGGAAAAATTCCGCGAAGAAATCCGGCGCAAGGGCGAAGAAGTGCTCGAAGAAATCATCACGCGCGGAATAAACGGAATCGTGCTCGCCGGCCGGCCGTATCATCTTGACCCTGAAATCAACCACGGCATTCCCGAAATGATTTGCTCGCTTGGAATCGCCGTTTTGACCGAAGATTCCGTGGCGCATCTCGGCTTGATCGAGCGGCCTTTGCGAATCATCGACCAGTGGGTGTACCACAACCGGCTTTATCGCGCGGCGGCGTTCGTCTCGCAAATGCCGAATTTGGAATTAATTCAGCTCACGAGTTTCGGTTGCGGACTTGACGCGGTGACCGCCGATCAAGTGGACGAAATCATGCGTTCGAAAGGGCGAATGTACACGCTCATAAAAATCGACGAAGGAAGCAATTTGGGCGCGGTGAGAATTCGCATTCGTTCTCTGATTGCGGCGGTAAAGGCGCACGAGCGAAATCATACGCGTCCTCAAATCAAGACGGCGGCGTACAAGCGGCAGGTTTTCACAAAAGAGATGAAGCACACGCACACGATTATCGGACCGCAAATGTCGCCGATTCATTTTAGGATTTTGCAAAAGGCGTTCGAATATTGCGGCTACAAATTCGTGATTTTGGATGCGCTGGATCCAAGCGCGGTGGATACCGGCTTGAAATATGTGAACAACGATGCGTGCTATCCTTCGATTTTGGTCGCGGGGCAAATGATAAGCGCGCTTGAAAGCGGCAAGTACGACTTGAACCGCACGTCGCTCATCATCACGCAGACGGGAGGGGGATGCCGCGCCACGAATTACATCGGCTTCATTCGCCGCGCGCTCAATGACGCGGGTTGGGGAAACATTCCCGTGCTTTCTTTGAGCGCGCAGGGCTTTGAAAAAAATCCCGGCTTTAAAATCACGCTGCCGCTTTTGCACAGGGCGTTGATGTCCGTCATGATTGGCGATGTTTTGATGCGATGCCTTTACCGAACGCGCCCTTACGAAAAAATTCCTGGCAGCGCGAACGCGCTTTATGAAAAATGGAATGCGCGCGCGCAGAGGCAAATCAAGTCGCTTTCGATTCACGGCTACCACAAATTGCTGAAAGAAATCATAAGGGATTTTGATTCTCTGGATTTGCTTCCGATAAAAAAGCCGCGCGTCGGAGTCGTCGGCGAAATCCTCGTGAAATTCCATCCGACGGCGAACAATGAAATCGTCGAAACCATCGAGCGCGAAGGCGCGGAATGCGTGATGCCGGATTTGGCGGACTTTTTCTTCTATTCTTTCAGTACGGGAATTTTCCGCCATGAGCAATTGGCGTTTCCGAAAAAGACCGAGCGCAACGCGAAGCTTTTCGTCTGGTTTCTCGAATTGTATCGCCGCGACATGAAACGCTATTTGAAAAAGTCGCGTCGCTTCGAGCCGCCGAGTTCGATTTATGATTTGATGAAAGGCGTGGACGACATCGTGCAGCTCGGAAACATCACCGGCGAGGGCTGGTTTCTCACCGCCGAAATGGTCGAGCTCATTCATTCGGGCGTGCCGAGCATCGCGTGCGTCCAGCCGTTCGCGTGCCTGCCGAACCATGTCACTGGAAAAGGCATGATAAAGGAATTGCGCCGCCGTTATCCTGGCACGAACATCAGCGCGATTGACTACGATCCAGGCTCGAGCGAAGTGAACCAATTGAACCGCTTGAAACTGCTTCTTTCGAACGCGCCGGCGGGAAAGCATCCCGATGAGCTTCCGAACGGAAAAATTTGGACGGCTCATGGCGAAGTCGAGGGGCAGGTTCACTTGGCGCAAGGCGCGGTTTTGACCGACCCGGAGCCTGTAGGACAAAGCGAAATGCCTCCAGTTTGACAGCTATATAGTTAATAGTTGCGAGTTTTTCTGCTTTTGCGAGCGAAGCGGACAAAATGCGAGCGGTGCGAGCAAAGAAAAACTCGTAAGCATTGCGAAGCAATGCGATTTAATAGTTGCGAGTTTTCGCTGTGCGAAAACTCGCGGCGTAAATTTTGTAAAATGCGAAAAAACATTCGCGAAGGAGCAGGAAAAATGCAAAATCGCTCTGATTGCGGTCGCCGCGAAAGCGGCGAGACAATAATCCTTGCCGCAATCAGTGCGAAGTGCGCGAGCGCACGGTTTGTGTTTTTCAATGCGACTGGGAGAATGTCGGTTTCAAAATTTTTTGAAATGCAAGCGAACTGAATGTTTACGGGGTCGTGAAATGAGAATGGTTTCGAAAAAGTTTTTTCTCTTTTTTTGCGCGGCGTTTTTTTTCGCCGTGCCGATGCTTTTTGCCGAATACAATTCTTTTGGGATTCCCGACTCTTCCGAAATTCGGAAAAAAATTGGCCGCGAATGGTTCGAAGGCCCGCTTTCCGCGCTGCGTTCGTTTGGCACGGAGGTCTATGAAAATTCCGTCGGCATAGAATTCGAATTGCGCTTCGAAGAACAAGACGATGCGTTTTTGGCAATCGTCGCGCCGGCTTCTTTGGGAACGGTGAGCGTCCACGATTCGAAAGGCTCGCGTTTGGTGAGCGAGAAAATTTTTTCCGCCGATTCCGCCGGCTCTTGGGTTTTGGTTCGCGACAAAAAAACTGAAAAGCCGATTTTGATTCGGTACTATTTTGCGAAAGACAGCGAAGTGTATGTCCAGTTCAGGCCGAATAAAAAAAAATCCTGCTTCGCGGATATGATAATTTTCGATTCGTATGCCGCGCGCGCCGTTCCTTTGGGAATTCCGTTTGAGAAATTCTATACGGCATCTTTCGCGGAAATCAAGGAATTTACGAAAAGGACTCTTCCGTGGAATTATGTCGTGGCGGCGAAAGATTTGTCTCAAAGCGGCTCGAAAAAATTCGAGACGTATGACGGCATTTACGACGAGTCTCTCGTGATGGTGCAGTCGATTCGTGAAAGTTTGGGAGATATCGTTTATCTTGACGACGCGATTTATGACGAGCGCGGCGAGCCGGTGAGCCTTGAAACTGGCAAGGCGCGAATCGTTTCCGAAGAAAACAAGGATCGCCTTACGCTTTGCTCGCAAGGTTTTGCGAAATGGGTGGTGGACGGAATCATAGAGCCGCTGGCAGGAAGTTATTTGAGGCGCGAGCCGCTTCTCGCCGAAACCGTAGAATTGCAGCCTACAGGCTATCAGGGAATAAAAGCCGCTTCATACAATATAAACAGCGCGTTGGACTGGACGCGAAATTTGGCGGCGGCGGCTTTGAGCGTGGCCGCGAAAAAAAACATTTTGTACAAAGACTCAGGGGTTGATGTCACGGTCGAGCCTTTCGCCGCGAGGATTTCCGAAAAGGGCGTTTTGAATACGGCGGGCTACATAAAAAACGCAGGTTATCGGATTACGTATCTCAAACAGCTTTTGTATGTGCTCGCCGCTACGAATCCAGATTATTTTTATTTGGCGGCAATCAGGCAGACCGACGCGAGCGGAAAAATTGATACGAGGGTTTTCAATGAATGCGCGGTGATTTTTCCTTACTTCGACGAAGGCGGCGCGTTTCGGGCAGTCGTGTTTTATGACGGAATCGAATATACGTTGGAAGAATTTTGCGATGCTTGTTTGGCGAGCGGCGCGGGAGATGTTTTTGTCCACCTTGTCAGAGTGAGGGCTACGGCAAAGTATTATCTGCAAACACCGAGGGGCAGAAACGATGATTGACGGAATAAAGGCGGTGGCCTTCGACATCGACGGAACGCTGTATCCGCAGTTTCGGCTGAACATAAGAATTGTGTTTCATTTTTTTAGGCATGTCAAAGTGTTTTATCATTTTGCGCGCGTTCGCCATCAGCTTCGCAGGACCGCTCCGCTCCCGAACCTTTTTCGCTACCAGGCGATTTTGATGAGCGAGCGGATGAAATGTTCGACCGAGCACGCCGCGGAAACTTTGGACGACATCGCGTATACGGGCTTGAAGAAATATTTCACGAACATAAAGCCTTTTAAAAATGTCGAGGAGACTTTTGCGAAGCTAAAAGCGAAAGGATATAAAATCGCGATTCTCTCGGATTTTCCGCCGGAACAAAAAGGCGAGATGTGGGGGCTCAAGCCTTATTGCGAGAAAATCCTTTCGGCAGAAAAAATCGGCGCGCTCAAGCCTTCGAAATATACGTTCGGAATTTTGGCGATGCAGCTCGGTCTTGAGCCGCAGGAAATTCTGTATGTCGGAAATCATCCGAAGTACGACATCGTCGGCGCGAAAAACGCCGGAATGAAAGCCGCGTATCTTGAGCCTTTGTGGAGAAGAATTTTGCGTGCGCATTTAAAAGAAGCGGACGTTTCTTTTAAAAATTATCGACATTTTCAAGAGCTTGTGTTATAATAGAATGGCATTATTTTCGGGTGGGGAAATATGGAAATATGGAAATAATTTTAGTTCTGATATCTGTTGTTGTCTCGACTGGCGTCGCGTGGTTTATGCGCTATTTGGATCGCGACAGCAACCAAATGGAAAAAATCAAGGTTTTCATAAACAAGCGTCAAGAGCAATTTGAAAAGTATTTTGAAGACTATCGAAAAAAAATGAAAGAAGATGGCGTGGAGCTAAATGAGAAAGTCTCGATAGCGGACGCGACCATCAAGCGTCTCGAAATAGAAAAAGAAGATTTCGCGCGCGTTCTCGCCGACGTTCAAAAAGACAAGGCCGCGGCCGAATTGGTGGAAAAGAAAGTCGAAGGTTATGGGCGAGCCATCACCGAGCTTTCCGAAATGACCAATTCTGTGGAAGAAAATTTAATGCGCCTGAAAAACGAAAGCGCGGTGGTCAGCAAGCTGCAGGCAATTCTCAAGGACAATCAGGAAAATGTCGAAAAAATTTCAAAGCGCATTCCCTCGCTCGTAAAGGAATTTGAAAAGACCAGCGAAGCCCATTTGAAAGGCATCGCCGGAAAGACGCTTGAAAAATTCGACGGACGCTTGGTTGAGATTCGCGCGCTTGTCGAAGAACTTGAAACCGACATGAAAAAGGCTCTCGAGCAAAAAGACGATGTGCTCACAGATTTGAATTCCACCGTTTCCAAAATCTACGAGAACGCCTCGAACAAAGTCAAGGAACTCGAGGACATCGCGTTCGAGCATTTGAAAGAGCAGATGGAAAAGCGCGTCGAGGATTACCGAGCGGAGGCTCGCGCGACCAGCCAGCAAATGGTGAATGAATTCTCCGTCGACATGAAAAACCAATTGTCGGCGGTCAGGCAGAATCTCGAGAAATCCATTTCCGAGACAAATTCTACTTTGAGCGTGACTTTGAATGGAAATCGCAAGAATCTCGAAAAGGCGATTTCCGAAACACACTCGACTTTGAATGCGACTTTGAACGAAAACCGCAAGAATCTCGAAAAGTCCATTTCCGAGTCCAATTCTACTTTGAGCGCGTCTTTGACGGAAACGCGCAAGAATGTCGAAAGGTCCGTTTCTGAGACGAATGCAAATGTGGAAGCGACTTTGGAGAACGCCCGCAAGAGCGTCGAAACGACGGTCGCCGAGACCAATGAAAATCTGAACGCGGCTTTGGTGGCGATACGCAAGAATGTCGAAAAGTCCATTTCTGAAACAAATTCAAATGTGAACGCGACTTTGGAGGACGCGCGCAAGAATGCGGAAACGCTGCTTGCCGATACCAATGAAAATATGGATGCGGCTTTGGCGGAAAACCGCAAGAGTCTCGAAAGGACGATTTCCGAAACGAATGAAAATTTGGGCGCGACTTTGGAAGAAAACCGCAAGGCTTTTGAAAAATCCATTCTTGAGACGAATGAAAATCTAGTCGCGTCATTTGAAGAAAAACGCAAGAACCTCGAAAAGTCCATTTTTGAGACGAACGAAAATTTGGGCGCGAACTTGACGGAAAACCGCAAGGCTCTCGAAAAATCCATTCTTGAGACGAATGAAAATTTAGCCGCGTCATTTGAAGAAAAGCGAAAGGCTCTCGAAAAGTCCATTCTTGAGACGAACGAAAAATTGGGCGCGATTTTGACGGAAAACCGCAAGACTCTCGAAAACGCTCTTTTTGCGACCAACGAAAAATTGGGCGCGTCTTTGGCAGATGCTCGAAAGACCGCCGACGAGCTGGCGAGGGAAAGCGCGGGCAACGGAAAGTCGCTCGAGGCGATTCGCGGAGAGCTTGAAAATCAGATTGAAGAATTGCAGCAAAAATACGATGCTCTTTATTCGGATCTCACTCAAAAAATCGAGGAAAAGGAAAAGGCCGCGTTCGAAAAATATACCGACGCCGCGAAAGTCCACATCGAGAATTACAAGAATTCCGTCAATGAAAAAGTCGACACGTACAAGGCCAATATTATTGAAAAGGTTTCGAATTTGCAGGAGGCCGTCAAAAAGTCGGTCGCCGATTTGAAAGAGCACAGCGTCGCCGTTTCCAAAGAAATGAAGGGCGAAATCGCGGAGCTGAAGTCGGTCGGAAACGCCGCGGTGGAAGAGGCGAAGGCGACGCGCAAAAATATCAACGATTGGAATGCGGAAACCAAGCGCAACATCACGGACTTTGAAAATGAGTCCAACGGTCGCCTTGACGAGATTTCCAAGAATTTGGAAGATGCCGTGCAAAAGGCGATAGCGGCTTATGACACTCGGCAGATAAGCGCGATGAACGAACTCGACAGGGAATTGGAAAAATATAAAAGCGATATGCTCTATCGGTACGAGCGTCTTGCGACTTTGGGAAGCGATGTCGACAATTTGGAGGACACGCTTCGCAACTCGATGGCCGAGACTCAAAGCCGCGTGCTCGATGATTTCAGGAGTTTCAGCGAATCCCAAAAAAAGCAGCAGGCGGATTTCCAAAGCAAAGTCAAGGAAGATTCTATTGTGCTCGCTTCCCAAATTCAAAGCATCGAAAATTCGATGGAAGATTTGCGAAAGCAGTCCATCGCCAAGACTTCCGAAAAACTCAGCGTGTTCGAGAATTCTTTTGAAGTGGACTTGAAAAAACGCGGCGATTCGATTGACGAGTCTTTGAACGCATGGAAGCAAGGAGTGGACGACAAGATTGCGAAGTTCCAGGATTCTTATGAAAATGAAAGGCAAAAAATTGAGGAGAAATATAGCGAAGACATAAAGCTCCGCCTTGTTTCGATTGAAAAAAAGTCCGACGACCAAATAAAAAAGGCGGCGGCGAGCATCCAGCAAATTCAAAACGAAATCAATATGCAAATCGAAGACGTGCGTTCCGCGCTCGAGAATTTCACGAAAACATATCAGGCGGAAATTGACGAGTCCATAAAATCATCCGACGATATTTTGCAGGAACGGCTCGAGAGCAATTTCGCCGAATTTCAAGGGCGTGTCGAAAAGATGATGGCGAAGATTGAAGTCGACTTGAACAAATTCAAAAGCGACAGCGAAACGCAAAGGCAGCTCAGCGTCGCGACGATTGACACGGCTTTGCATGATTTCAATTCTTGGAAGGACAAATTGCACAGCCAGCTTGAAGCGTCGAACAAGCTTTTTGAAGTCTCGCTCTCCGATTTCAAAGTCGCTTCCGAGGCGAAGAATCAAGACGTAAAGGATGAACTTTACGATTCGTTCGAAAGGTTCAAGGACGACATGCTTTCCAAGCAGGCGAAATTGGAAAATTCTTTGGACGATTTCAAAAGCGACTTGCTTTCAAGCCAGCAGGAAATCATCGACAATGTCGACTCTTTCAAGAATGCGGTCGAAGGCAGGCACAGGGAAATCGAGGATGTCGTCGAAAACCTGGACACGCGCACTTCCAATTCGCTTGGCGAGTACAAGGAAAAGTCCGATTCGATTTTGAGCGAACTTCAGGACATGTATGAAAAGATGCTCGAGGCGACAGAAGACCGCGTGCGAAATCAGAGCGACAACGCCGACAAAAAAATCAAGGCTCTCAACGATGAACTTGAAAAGGCGAGCAATACGGATCGCAAGCGACATTCAGAATTGGTCATGCAAATGCAAAACGACAACAACGAGCTGCAGCTGAGCATCGACAATCTCAACAAGGAACTCAACGCCGTAAAAGCGCAAATGCAAAATTACGACACGGCGGAGAACCTCAAACGGCAGCTTGACATTCGCATTAATGAAATCGAGGAAAGTTTTAGTCGCCTGAAAGATTTTCAGAAGGCCGCCGATGTGTACAACAAAAATTATGACAAGCTTCTCGAACTCGATGAAAATGCTGCCGAGCGTCTCAACGCTTTCAAGGCGGGCAAAGTGCAGATTGACGAATTGGAGCGAAGTTACAATCGTTTGGTGACTCTCGCCGAAAAGACTGATGCGAAAATCAAGAGCCTTCAGGACACCGACGACAATTTGCAAACGCTCGAAGTCAAAGTCAGGAAATTTGCCGACGAGCTTGCCGCGCTTAACATCAAGTATGACCGCATCGACAAAAAAGGCGAGACCATCAATCAGGTTTCTCTCGATGTCGACAAGGCGTTCGATGATTTGAAAGATTTGGAAAAACGGCTTGAAATTTGCTCGCGGCAGGCGACGGCTTTGCCCGAGGAAATCAAGGATGCCCAAAACAACATCGACAAGCTTTTGGAAAACACGCGGCGAATAGATCTTGCGATGGACAAACTCGAATCTTTGCAAGACATACTCGACGACACGGATCGGCACATTGACAAAGTGCAGCGAGATCGCGACGGCATCATAAACAGCGAAGCGCGATTGAACAAACTTTCGAATGCCATCGACACGAAATTCACGACTCTCGAAGAAATCGCCAAAGCCGACGCTCCGAGAAAGAGCGTGAAGCCTTCGAGCGTCACTCCCAAAAAACGCGAAAGCGCGAAGGAACTGAAGCGGCAAGGCTGGCGCATCGAAGAGATTGCGAGCATATTGAAATTGAGCGAAGGCGAAGTGCAGTTGATTTTAGATATGCCTGAGTGACATTGCCGTAGGCAATGTCACTCACGAGTTTTGCATAAATGCAAAACTCGCGGGGCGTTGGCGAAAAGGCGATTTTTCACTCATTTTCGCGTCAGGAGGCAAATCGCTTGGCATTCTATTGCCTTGCCTTTTCCGACTTCGCCCAAGCCTTCGGCGGTTTTCGCCTTTACGAAAACGCGTTCCGTCGAAACGCCAAGGACTTGCGCGATGGATTCTATCACGCGCTCGCGGTAGGGAAGAAATTTCGGTTTTTGCAATTTGACGACGCAGTCAAGGTTTTCCAAACGCCAGCCCAGTTTTCTTGCGTCGCTCCACGCGCTCGCGAGCAATTTCCTCGAATCCGCGTCTTTCCATTTTTCGTCGGTGTCGGGAAAATACGAGCCGATGTCGCCGAGCGCGGCCGCGCCCAAAACGGCATCCGTAATCGCGTGCAAAAGCGCGTCCCCGTCGGAATGCCCCAGCTCGCCTTTTTCGAACGGAATTTCAATGCCGCCCAAAACGAGCCGGCGGCCTTCTGTCAATCGGTGCAAGTCGTAGCCAAGCCCGACGCTCATTTTCCTTTCGTTTGAATTTTTTTCATTTGAAAATCCCGCCACATCTTTCGGATAGGTGATTTTGATGTTTGCGCTTTCGCCTGGGATGACGCGTGTTTTTTCCTGCGAATATTTGTCCCAAATTTCCGTGTCGTCGGTATAGGCGCGGTCGTCTTTTCGCGCGGCGCGATGATATTGCAAAATCCTTTTGAAATCAAATCCTTGCGGAGTCTGCACGGATGCCAAATTCTGTCGTTCCAAGTGGCGCGCGATTTTTTTGCTGGAATCGATTTCCTTTTGCGTTTCCACGGGTTCAAGCGCGGGTGTCGCCGCGCCGTATTTTCGCGCCGCCTTCACTGTTGCCTGAACGAGCGCGCTTGACAGGAAAGGTCGCGCTCCGTCGTGAATCAAGACGGTTTTTGGCAAAACCGCGCCGCTTTTTTTGCGACGCTCCGCGATTTTTTTCAACGCCCGAAAAACGCTCTCTTGGCGAGTTTCGCCGCCAGTCACGAAAATCACTTCTGAGTTTTTGGCAAGCGCGCTTGTCTTTGGCGAAGAATAAAACGCCTTTTTCGTTTCGGTCAATTCGCCTTTCGGATAGGCGATTGCGACGGTGGAGAAACATGCCGCTTTAAAAAAAACTTTCGACGCCACGGAAATGACCGCACTTTTTTGCGAATCGCTTTCCGTGTCGTCGATTTCGAGAAATTCCTTTTTTCCGGTCGCGCCCATGCGAGAGGAAGAACCGGCCGCCAAAAGAACGAGTGCGGTGTCGCGCCCGTCAATCGTAGTCATCGTCCTCATCGTCGAATTCGCTTTCTTCCTCGGCTCGGCGTTCTAGGGATTCTTCCTGCTCCTCTTCGTCTTCATCGTCATCATCATCATCATCGTCGTCGCGTCCTTTCGCGTTGTCGTCTTCCATGTCGAACACATCGTCCTCGTCGTCGTCCTGAATCACTTGATGCTTGATTTTCGGCGCGGCTCCTGGCGGCTCCAATTTTTCGTGGATGAGCGCTTCGATTTCCGACAATTCTTTGCCCAGCGCAATCGAAAGTTCGTCTTCGAGAAGCTTTTTCGCGCTGTCATAAAGCTTGCGTTCCTGAATCGGAAGTTCCTTTACTTTGCTTCGATTGTAAAGGCAGCGCACGATTTTCGCGATGCCTTCGATTGTGCCGTCTTTGAGCAAATCCAAATTCATTTGATAGCGCAATTTCCAGTCCGAAGTAATCGGCTCGAAATCTTCGCTCAAAACTTCCAACGCCTTCGTCGCTTCTTCCGCTTCTACGATGGCTCGTATTCCCAAATCTTTCGCGTGGCTCACCGGCACCATTACGACCATGTCGGAAACTTCAAGATAAATTTTATAATAGGAAACTTTTTCGCCGTTGAATTCCCTTTCGAAAATTTCAGTAATTGTCCCGACACCCTGGCTAGGGTAAACGATTTGCTGCTTTACTTTGTATTCTGTCTTTTTTGCTCTGGCCATATTTTCATTGTAACATAGATTTGAAAAAAAAGCAAATGAATTTATTTTTTTTCGCCGATTTTCGCGCGGGGCGAGTTTTTGGAAGAAACTCGTATAAAACACAGCGGCGGTGGTTTGCCGCTGTGTTTTATGACCCTTGAATTGCGACAGAGAGAGAATTGTCAAATTCAGGAACTGTCGCAAGCGCAACTTCGCAATGAATGAGAAGTTGCATTGGAAAGGCGAGTTTTTGGAAGAAACTCGTATAAAACACAGCGGCGGTGTTTTGCCGCTGTGTTTTATGACCCTTGAATTGCGACAGAGAGAGAATTGTCAAATTCTGGAACTGTCGCAAGCGCAACTTCGCAATGAAATGAGAAGTTGCATTGTAAGGGCGAGTTTTGGAAGAAACTCGTATAAAATACAGCGGCACCATTTTGCCGCTGTATTTTATGACTCTTGAATTGCGACAGAGAGAGAATTGTCAAATTCTGGAACTGTCGCAAGCGCAACTTCGCAATGAAATGAGAAGTTGCATTGGAAAGGCGAGTTTCTGAAGAAACTCGTATAAAACACAGCGGCACTATTTTGCCGCTGTGTTTTATGTTTGGAGAGCCGAAAATTTCTGCAATGCTCATTGCAATCATTGTCACGAAATCACTTGAAAACTTTTCCACTTTCCTGATTTTTCTCTCCACGCGAAAATCAACGCGCGGATTATCCAGTCGCAAACCATCGCGAGCGCGATGCCAATCACTTTCATGTCAAGCACAATTCCAAAAATGTACGACAAAAGCAGACGCACGGCGATTGTGGATGCGATTGAAACATACATTGTAAACTTTACGTCGCCTGCCGCGCGAAGTCCGTTTGAAAGCGCGCCCGAAAAAGGATAGGCGAGGGCATTGAACAAATTGTGAATCAGCACAAGGTAAAGCACGAGCTTCTTTGTTTCCGCTTCAAGCGAATAAAATCGGAGGAACAGCGGTGTGAGCAGGAACACGAACAGATTCCAAACGGATGAAATCAAGAATGTCAATTTCGTGAGTTTCTTTAAATAATATTCCGCCGCTTCCGTGTCGCGATTTCCCATGCATTGCCCGATTACCGTTATGAATGCAGGTCCCATCGCGACTCCCGCCAAAGCCGCCAGAGACCATATGCTTTGCGCCACTCCGTTTGCGGCGATTTGGTATGTTCCAAAAAGCGCGACGATGCTTGAAAGTGCGACTTTCACCAATTGGAAAACTCCATTTTCCGCGCCGTTCGGAATCGCTATTTTCAAAATGCTTTTCATAAGCTTGCAATCCAATTGAAAAATCCAGCGCGAACGATAGACCACGCCATTTCTTTCGCGGAAGCAAAGCATTGTAATCACGATGGCGGAAAATGCGCGCGCGATGAAAGACGGCCACGCGACACCGGCGACACCGGCGTTCAGCACGAACACGCCGATTATGTTTCCGACCACGTTTATTATGTTGGAAAAAATCGATATGTACATAGTGACATTCGTCTTGCCAAGACTTAGGAAAACCGCCGCGCCGGAATTGTAAATCGCCAGCGCGGGATAAGAATATGCCGAGATTTTCAAGTAAGTGACGCACGCTTCCATGACGGAATCTTCGACACGACCGAACAACAGCGAAAGCATTGCCTCGTTTCCAATCAGCACTGTCGCTCCGATTGTTACGGAAAATATTGTGGAAAAAAGAAAAAGTTGGCTTGCCGATTCGCCGGCGCGTTTCATTTTCTTTCTGCCTACATATTGGCTTGTCACGACCGCGCCGCCCGAAGCAAGGGCGGTAAAGAGATAGATGAATATCGTGTTGAATTGGTTTACAAGCGAAACGCCTGACACGGCATCTTCGCCTGCGTAACTTACGACAAGCGTGTCGGCGAGACCGACGAGCATTATCAAAAGCTGTTCCGAAAACAACGGAACGACCAGTTTTTTCAAATCTTGATTCGAGAAAAGTTCCACCTTGTTCTTCATGTAAACGTCTCCGCCTTTTGAAGAAAAATTCGAGTTAAAATGAGCGCGACTATTTTCAACATCGGCTTTTCTTGAATTATATGTCATGCGTCATGATATGTCAAATACTTTTATGTTTATCTAAACTTATACCTTAAAAGCATATTTTGTTTCGGCGTGTTTGCAAAAAACCGCTAGCAATTTTGTATCACATCCTGCACATTCTTGTAAATGTCGGCTTGCAATTTTTTGTAGAGCGAATCGCTTATGTTCTTCGCGAATTCTTGCGGATCGAAGCGCATCGCGTTTTGCGGGCATGCGTCGTACTTGAAAAGTTCGTAGGCGGGAATTGAAAGTGCCTGCGCGATTTTTTCTATCACTTCGGGCTGCGGAAAAGTGGACTTCGTTTCCAGCGCGTTTATATAGGACGGACTCATGTTTATCAATTCGGAAAGCTTTTCCTGCGTGATTCCCTTTTGCTTTCTGTGGAATTTCAGGTTTTGAATGAAAATGTCTCTTAAAGATTGCATACAGAATAATTTTAAAGGTAATTTTGATAAAATTTTACTGATGACCGCATCTTAGTACATTTAAATCTTACGATGAAAATATTAATTTGCCAAGGGCAAAGATGGTTTTTTCAAAGAATTTCGCGCAAAGAAATGTCATTCGTAGACTTCTTTTCTGTGTCCGATTTCAACAATTACAATGACAAGTTTGTCGTCCTGAATGCGGCAGAGAATCCTGTAGTCGCCGACGCGATAACGCCACAATCCGCGCAAATTGCCTACAAGCCCCTTGCCTCTGCTTCGCGGATTGTCAAGCCGCGCCACTTCGTCCATATAATCGAAAATGCGCCTTTGAATTGGTTTGTCCAATTTGCTTGCGGCTTTCAAAAATTTGTCTGAATAAACCAAAGTCATAAGTCGAGTTTTTTCCTCGCTTCTTCGGCGGTATAGCCTTTTTCGCCGCTGGCTTCAAATTCTTTCCACGCCGCCGCAGCCGCTTCGTAGTCCCTCGCGTCTTCTTCTTCCTCGTCGAGAATGCGTTCAAGTCCTTTGGCGACGAGCCAGCTTTTTGTGCACCCGCGGGTTTTGCAAAGCGCAGTGGCTCGTGCATACAATTCGGGAGGACAACTGAAACTGTAGACTTTCTTTTTCGCCAGAGCCATAAAATCACCTCGAAAACAAGTTTTACTAATTATATCAATTTTAGTAAGATTTTGTCAAGGGCAAAAATGGTTTTCGCGCCTTTATTTGCAAAAAACCGCAATATCTGCAAAAAAACTTCAAAATTTTCAAAAACTTCTTGACACTTTTCGAAACTTCCGCTACAATACTAACACTTTTGCGCCGAAAAACGGCGCGTTGCGCAGAGGCGCAAAAGAATTTAAAAAAAGCGCGAACGCTGCATAGGGTTTCTTGAGAGTTTTTTCTCGAAGTGCGGCAAACGCGCTTTGGGGAAAAATAATGGAAGACTCTATTACTTTTGAAGACCTCGGTCTTGACGAAAAGACCTTGGCCGCCGTCGCCCGCAAGGGCTTTGAAACTCCTTCGCCTATTCAGGCGTTGGCCATTCCGCGCCTTTTGAACGGCGATGCGAACGTCATCGCACGGGCAAGGACAGGAACGGGGAAAACTGCCGCGTTCGGCTTGCCGATTGTGCAGGAATTGCGCGAGAGCCGCGACATCACGCAGGCTTTGGTTCTCGAGCCTACTCGCGAACTTGCGATGCAGACTTGCGCGGAATTGCAGTCGTTCACCGAGGGCGGCTATCCGAGAACTTGCGTCCTTTACGGCGGCGGAAGCTACAACACGCAAATCCGCGAACTCAAGCGCGGCTCTGAAATCGTAGTCGGAACGCCCGGCCGCGTTCAAGACCACTTGGAGCGCGGAACTCTCGACATCAGCAAAATCAAATATTTCATTCTCGACGAAGGCGACGAAATGCTCGACATGGGCTTCATCGACGACATCGAGCATATTTTCGAACAGGCGAATCCCGACGCGCGAATTTTGCTTTTCAGCGCGACGATGCCCGCTCCGATTTTGAAAATCGCCGCCAAATTCATGGGCGAATACGAAATCGTGGAAGAGGAAGGCGTGGTGGAAGAGCCGCTTCTCATCGACCAAAAATATTGGGTCGTGCGCGAGGGCGACAAAGTTGAGGCTTTGGTGCGTCTCATCGATTCAAGTCCGAATTTCTATGGGCTTGTCTTCACGCAGACTAAAAATGATGCGGACACGGTTTCCAAAAGGCTCGACGAAAAGGGCTACGATGTGGCGGCGTTGCACGGCGACATTCCGCAAAGCCAGCGCGAAAAGATTCTCGCGCGTTTCCGTTCCAAGAAGACTCGCGTCCTTGTCGCCACTGATGTCGCCGCCCGCGGAATTGACATTTCGGGCTTGAGCCATGTCGTGAACTATTCGCTTCCTTTCGACGCGACCACTTATGTTCACAGAATCGGCCGCACTGGACGCGCCGGCTCTTCAGGTTTTGCCGTCACGTTCGTTACTCCCGGCGAAACTCGAAAATTGAATTTTCTCAAAGCCCGCGTGGCGCGAGCGAGCAAGGGCGACTTGAACGAGGGCGAAGTGCCTTCGGTGAAGAACGTTCTCAAAGTAAAGCAGGCGGCTTTGTTCGACGAACTCAAAAAATCGCTCGGCTTGAAAAAAGAATTTGAAGATATTGGAGAAGATGAGAATTCAAATTCTGAAAATGGAATTTCATTGAATGAAAATTCTTCCGAAGAAAGTCAAGTAGAAAATTCTGAAAATCAAATTTCGGAAAATGAAAATTTGTCAGGTGAAAATTCCGCGAATGAAATTTCAAATTCTGAAAACGAAAATGCGAATTCAGAAAATGAAAATTCGGTTGAAAAGAAATCGAACTTGATTCAAGTGGACTCGATGTTCGTGGAAATGGCGCGGGAGCTTTGCGAAAACGACGATGCGGAAAAAGTTTTGTCGGCGGTTCTTTCCGTGATGTATGGAAAGAAATTGAGCAAAAAACGCTACGAAGACATCAGCAAATCCGCTCTGCCGAAATCGAAGGATTCCGCGCGGCGCGACAGGGGCGGCTTCGGCGGAAGGGATTTCGAAGATTCCGACCCGAACCAAAAACGCCTTTACATTCAACTCGGAAAACGCGACGGCTACAATGCGCGCGAGATAGCCGATTACTTCAGCGGCATCTTGAACATTCCAGAAAAATTGGTTGACCGAATTGACGTTTCCACGAATTTCAGTTTGGTGAGTTTGCCGATTTCCGATGCGGACAGAATGCTTGAGATGGCGGGAAAGGATTCTTCGATTCCGCACATCCATGTGGACGCGAAGCCCGCCGGAGGACGAGGCGGCAGAAGGGGCGGATTCGGAGGACGAGACCGCGATTTCGACGACGACTTCGGCGAGCGAAGGCGCGGCGGACGAAGAAGTTTCGGACGAGACAGGGATTTCGGACGGAGCCGGGGATTTGACCGCGACAGGGATTTCGGCAGGAGAAGCAGCCGCCCGAATCCGCACACGCCCACGGAGCGCAGCGGACGAAGCAGCTTTTTCAAAAGCAAGCGCGCGAAAGAATTCTAAAAAACTTTTTTTCCGCTTGAAAGCGGAGTAACTTTATTTGGAGGGAGGACACCCCCTACTTGGAAGCGGGGGAGACTCGCTGAAATTGCTTTCGCAATTTCCCGGCTGCGCCGTCGCTCCCTATCCCTCCAAACCACCCACTTTTCCCAGCACCGCTTAGGGCTGCCGTCCCAAGACCCTGCTCGTGCGCGCGCTTTTTTTAGGTCGCTTGCAAAAAACTCGCTGCGGTTGCCGCGAAAATCACGCGAGCGACAATGCCGTAAGCATCATCGGGCACAATGTTTCCTCCGAGTCTTTGGCGGATTTTTTCGTGCACAAATTTATCGTGGTCGTCAAAATCGAGAGTGCCTTTTTTTGCGCGGCGGCGGCAACGCAATAAAGCGCATAGGTTTCCATGTCCTGCGCGAGCGCGCCCATTTTCGCCCACGCTTTCCATCCGCGCTCGCCTTTGGCATTGTACGCGCTGAAAAAATCGCTTGAAAAAATCATTCCGACATGCGCCTTGTATTTTTTTGAAAGCGCGAAATCCGCCGCGCCTTTCAAAAGTTCGAAATCCGCTGCCGGAGAAAATGTTCCGCCGAGTTCGAATTGGCTCGCATAGTTTGAGTCGGTGGACGCGCTCATCGCGAAGACCATTTCGCCTGGTGCGATTTCCTTTTGGTACGCGCCGCAAGTGCCAGTACGGATGATTTTTTCCACGCCATAAAAATTGAAAAGTTCGTGGATGTAGATTCCCGCGGACGGCATTCCCATTCCGCTTGCCATAATTGTCACGGGCTTGGAATTGTACATGCCGGTGAACGTTTTTATTTTGCGGATGTCGCTTACCATTCTCGCGTCTTTGAGGAATTTCTGCGCCGCCCACTCCGCTCGCTCGCCGTCGCCCGGCAAAATCACGGTGGGCGCGATTTCTCCGAGTTTCGCGCGGTTGTGCGCGGTGGGAGTCGTCGCATTCAAGGAATTTTTTTTCTCTGCCATAAGATGCCTTCTTCGGAAAAGTGTTTTGAAATGTTTTTGTAATGATTTAAATTATACAACACCTTTTGAATTTTGTAAAATGAAATTTGTGTTTTTATGAAAAAAAATTTAAGTGAGAATAAGACTGAGCGCGCAAAGCAAAAGTGAAAGAGCCATCGCGATGTTTACGATTTTCGTGTGCTCGATGAAAAATTTTCGCAAAAACGCTCCGGCAAAAAGCCAGACCAGATTGCAGAGCGGGCCTGTAAACGGAAGGAAAAATCCGGCGAGCAATACAAAGCGAAAATCTTGATTGTATGGCAGGACAAAAGAGGTGAGCGCGGTTATGCAAAACAAGATTACTTTCGCGTTGGTCAGGTTTACGAAAAGCCCTGTAAAAAATCCCGGTTTTTTCGTCGCGCCGTTTTCCGAAGAATAATTTTGCCGAAGCATTTTTATGGCGAGAAAAATCAAATACGCCGCGCCGATGTACGCCAAATATTTTGCATAGTCGTTCAAAATCGTTCCCAAAAAATATGCGATGAAAACTGCCGCCATCGCGTCTATGAAAAATCCCGTAAAAAGTCCGAGCCATTGCCTGAGTGCCTGTCGTCTTCCGAATTGCAAGGACGCAGAAAGCGAGCATATATTTGCGGGGCCAGGCGTGATTCCTGTGACATAGCAATAGAACAAAAAACTCGGCAAAATTTGAATTGGGACAATCATGCGAATCATTATAGCGAATAAAATTCTTTTTTGCAATCGCCGATTTTCGTGTTTCTGTCAAAACACTTTCAAGCGGAGAAGTCGCGTTTCTTGTTTTACTTTTTTTCCTTATTATGATATAATATTTTCTTATGGAAATGAATGAAATCAAAGAAGCGATTACCAAAAAAAGCAATGGCGCTTTGGAAAAAATCAAGCAGACTCTTGAAAACAACGAAGTCAAAATGAAAATTTCCTGTCATATCGTTTCGCGCATTTTTTTTGTCGGGGAAATTGTGATGTTCATGGCGGCGTTTTATGGTTTTGCGGTGGCCATTTTCCTCGCCTTGAATTGGACGGAACATTTCGTTGTCATGACTGGGGCGTTGTCGGCTTTCGCGATGAATATTTTCATGCCGTTCAACAATTTTTTGCGCCACATTGATTTTATGACTGAGCGGCAGCTCGTTTTGATTTTTCATGTTTCGCTTGGCATTTTCTCGCTGATGTTCGCTTTCGGCTTGCACAATTGGTTTCGGATTTTTTTGATGATTTCGAAAAACACGAGTCCGTTTGACATGGCGATTGTAAGAAGGTTTCGGAACTTGTCGATTTTTTCGATTTTCTGCGGATTGATTCAGCCCGTGTTTTTGATTTTCGCGCTGCTTTTTTTCGCGATAACGTATATTTTTCAATATGGCTCTGTCCTTCAGCGAAAGGCGGACAACACGATAAACGACCAGGAAAAAATAATTTTCGCGCTCGCGGAAATGTCGGAAAACAAGTCGGGACAGACCGGGCAGCACATCAAGCGAGTTTCCGAATATTCGAAAATTTTGGCGGAAGGCTTGAACTTGCCGAAATTCAAAGTCGATGAAATTCGTCTCGCCTCGGTTTGGCATGACATCGGAAAGCTTATGATTGACTCTTCGATTTTGGAAAAACCCGGGAAGTTGACCGACGAGGAATTTTCCATGATGAAACGACATGTCGTTTTCGGCGACGAGCTTTTGCGAGGGCTTGAGGGAGATGTCTTTGAAATTGCGAGAGTGATAGCGCGCGACCATCACGAGCGAATTGACGGGCGAGGATATGCGGGCGGAAAGTCAAGCGACGACATTTCTCTCGAAGGGCGCATTGTCGCCGTGGCGGATGTGTTTGACGCGCTCACGAGCAGACGCAGTTACAAGGACGCGTGGAATGTCGACGACGCTTACAATGAAATCGTAAAAAATTCCGGAACGCAGTTTGACGCGCAAGTGGTGGAAGTCTTTAAGGATAAATTTGACGAAATAAAAGAAGTCGCGGAAAAATTTCGGGAATCTTAAAAGCGCAATTTCACTGCGGAGCGAGAATTTACTGGCGAGCCATAATGCGCGGAAAGCGGCGGTTGAAATTGTCGGCGCAAAATTTTTGAGAAGGGATAAGTTGAAAATAAAAATTGCCGAAGATGAAGATTTTGAAAAAATATTTTCGCTCGACAAGCACATTGCCGAAACGGAGCTGAAAAACAGCATCGCTTTGTCGCGAATTTATCTTGCTGAAATCGACGAGGATTTTGCAGGCATTTTGAGATACAATTTGTTTTGGGACAATACGCCGTTTTTGAATTTGCTGTATATAAAAGAAAGCCGCCGCCATTGCGGATGCGGCAGCGCGCTTTTGTCATTTTGGGAAAGTCAAATGCTGAAGTTCAATTACGATTGCGTTATGACTTCCACATTGTCCACCGAGACCGCGCAAGAATTCTACAAAAAGCGCGGATACAAAAACATCGGCGGCTTTTATTATTTGGACGAGCCTTATGAAATAATTTTCCAAAAAATATTGAAACCTTGAAAAGGCTTTTTTCGGACTTGTTTTGCCTGTTAAGGCATTCTCGCAATTGCACAGTCGCAATTGGAAAAAAGCGCGCCTGCATCGCAATGCTTGAAGCGGAGAATGCAAGCATTGCTGTTTCTGTCGTCGCAAGGTTTGTTGTTTCTGTCATCACGAGGATTGCTTCGTTTCACTCGCAATGACAATCACACATAAAGTTTTCTGTCATTGCGAGACCGCTTGCGGTCGTGGCAATCCACGGACAATGGATTGCGTCGCCTTCGGCTCGCAATGACAATTCCTGTGAGGCTCGCATCGCATGGCAAAGCCGTGCTTACGAGTTTTCGTTTGGCTCGTTACGCAACCTGCGGTTGCTACCGAGTTTTTTCTTGCTCGCGAGGCTCGCATTTTTGTCCGCTTTGCTACCAAAAACCGAAAAAACTTGATGCCTAAAATTACCGTCATGCGGCTCGCATTTTCTGCGCGGCTCGCAGAAAACCACGAAAACTCGAAACCAGACTGCGCAAAAAGCTAGACTCGCGCAACTTGGGTTGACGATACGCTTTTTTCTTCTACTTTATATTTTACGGCAAAATTTCGTTTTTGTAAAACGAAATTTTCGTATGGATTTTGTCTTTCAATTTTATATTGATGTTCTTGGACTTGTCTTTTATTTTTGCAACGGTTATAATTGAAGTCATGAAAGACATCCCGAATCCAAACGACATATTTCCGAACGAATACAAGACCTCGTGCTTCATCAAAAATGTGGTGAAAGCGCCGAACATCTCAGTCGGCGACTACACTTATTACGATGACGACATCGCGCCGACAGAATTTGAAAAGAACAATGTGCTGTTCAATTATCCTGAATTCGGCGACAGGCTCGTCATCGGAAAATTCTGCCAGATTGCGAAGAATGTGAAATTCATCATGGGCGCGGCGAACCACAGGCTTTCGAGCGTTTCGACGTATCCGTTCAATGTGTTCGGCGGCGCATGGGAAAAAAACACTCCGCCTCATTTGTCGCAGCTGCCGCGCAAAGGTGACACGATAATCGGCAACGATGTGTGGATTGGCAGGGAAAGCATCATTATGCCGGGCGTGAAAATCGGCGACGGCAGCATCATCGCCGCGTATTCGGTCGTGACGAAAGACATTGCGCCGTACAGCGTCGTCGGAGGAAATCCTGCGCGGTTTATAAAAAAGCGTTTCGACGATGAACTCATTGATTTGCTTTTAAAAACGAAATGGTGGGATTTTGCGCCCGAACAACTTGTTGAATTCTTGCCTTTGTTGTGCGATTCCGATTTGGAAAAAGTCAGGCAGGTTTTGAAAGAAAATTAAAGAAAGCAAAACGTCGGCGATTTTAGTTCGAGCTTGCGTCGCAAAGTCGCTCATTCAGTCGCAAGCCGTTTGTTGCTGACGATTTTCGCTTTGTCGTAAAATCGCGCTTTCGACGATTTCCGTATCCGATGACTTGTTCTTTTTTTTAATCGAAGAGCAAATTTTTTTCAAGTTGAGTTTTATTTTTATGCCGTATTGAAATTTGTTTCCGTAATGGCTTGCGATTTCCGCGCTTGAAAATTGTGACTTGTTCAGCAAAAATCTGTAGCCGAAAAATATGTCGAAAAACACGAAGTCCCGCACTGAAAATTTCCAGCCTAAAAATGGAGTCGTCATAATCGCGGTCTCGTTTTTCATTTTGTCGCTGTTCGGGAACATCGCGAATTCTGTGCCAAACCTGCCTGCGACATACGGACCTTCAAGTCCTTTGAAAAACGGATAGAAAAGCAAATCGAAATTTATTCCGACTGTGGTGCATATTGTGTCGCTTCCGCTTGGAAAGAGCGTCATGTGCGAAAGACCCGGGCGCACCGCCAGAAAGTCAAAAATCGCGATTTCGTAATTTAGTCCGATGCCCCATCCATTGTTTTTCAAGCCGGTTCCAAGATATCCCAAATCCAATGAAAAAATCCTGTTGCCCGCAAATGTCTCCGCGAAAATTGAAAATTGAAAAGCAAGCGCGCAGAGCAAGAGCGATTTTTTCAATTTGTTTTTAAACATAAAATTTATTATATAGAAAAATCGATTTTTTGAAAAGCGATGCAGTGCCGATATGTCGGAAAGTCGGTAAGTATGAAGCGCGAGGCGATGTATACGATTCGATGTTTTACCGTATTTTAAAACTCTGTCAGCAAAAAGCGCGGAGTGATTTTGCGGCGCACGGCACTTTGTGGCTTTGCGTTCTTTACATTCCGCCGAATATTCCTTATAATGTTTATATGAAGAAAAACGGCGCGCAAATTATTTGCGAACTTTTGAAAATGCACAAAATAAATACGGTCGCGGGAATTCCGGGCGGCTGGATTCTTCCGCTTTACGATGAACTTTCGCGGAGCGGAATCAAACACATTCTTGTGAGACAGGAACAGGCGGCGGGTTTTATCGCGCAGGGAATGGCTCGAACGACAGGGCTTCCCGCAGTCTGCATGGCGACGAGTGGGCCTGGCGCGATGAACCTTCTTACCGCGATTGCGGACGCTCGCTGCGATTCGATTCCGATTGTCGCGATTACGGGGCAAGTGAACACTTCGATGATTGGGACGGATTCTTTTCAGGAAGCGGACACGTTCGGGCTTTCCTTTCCGATTACCAAGCACAGCATGATGATAAAATCCGCGGCGGAACTTTTCTATGCGATTCCAAAGGCGTTCGAGATTGCCACGAGCGGCCGACCCGGCCCTGTGCTGCTTGACATTCCGCGCAATGTCCAAGAAGAGACGATAGAATTTTCTTCATGGCCGAAAATCAGCTTTGAAAAAAAAGCAACGCGTTTTCGTTCGCAAAAAAAAGAAATCGCCTCTACGCTCAATTCGATTTTGAATGCGCTTTCCGAAGCGGAACGCCCCGTGCTTTATGTGGGCGGCGGATGCAATTCTGCGGAGGGGGAAAAATTCGTGCGCGAATTTTTGCGGCTTTACGATGCGAGCGCGGTTTCCAGTTTGATGGGCCTGGGCGTGGTGGGCGCGAACGACGACGCGTTTTTGGGAATGCTCGGAATGCACGGAAGCGTCGCCGCGAATCGCGCGATGCACGAAAGCGATGTGGTGTTCGCATGCGGCTCGCGTTTCGACGATCGCGCCGTCGGCTTGCGGACGGAATTTTGCCCGAACGCGAAAATCATCCACATCGACATCGATGCCGCCGAAGTGAACAAAATTTTCCGCGCCGACCTTTCGCTCGTCTGCGACATCGAAAGCGCGCTGAGTTTGCTGAACGAACTTTTGCGCGAAAAAAAATCTTCGTTCAAAAAAGAAAAAATCGCGGCGAGAAAATCTTGGGTGGAAAAAAATTCAAAGTTGCGAAAGGAAACTTTTTCGATTGAATGCGGCGCGGCAAAAAATTCCGTTTCGGTGAATCCGAGAAAATTCATCGCGGAAATCCCTGAGCTCGCGAAGGCCGCCGGCACGCGCGAAGAAAATCTCATCGTCACGACGGATGTCGGACAGCACCAAATGTGGGCGGCGCAATATTTTCCGGTTTTGCGCGCGCGCACTTTTTTGACTTCCGCTTCGCTCGGCACGATGGGCTTCGGGCTTCCTGCGGCGATTGGCGCGGCTTTGGCAAATCCCGATAAAAAGATAATCTGCTTTTCTGGCGACGGCTCGATTATGATGAACGTTCAGGAATTGGCGACGCTTTCGGAACTCGCTTTGAATGTAACGGTAATCGTCTTGGAAAACGGCGTGCTCGGAATGGTGCGCCAGCAGCAAAAATATATTTTCAAAAAAAATTACAGCGCAAGCGTTTTTTCGAAAAGTCCTGACTTGCTTGCGATCGCGCGCGGCTTTGGAATCGAGGCGTTGGACGCGAACGAAAATCCCGATTGGGCGAAAACGGTGTTCGCCGCGAAAAGCAAAGAGCCTTTTTTCGTGCGCGTTAAAATTGACGCGGAAGAAGACGTGCTTCCTTTCGTGATGGCGGGACGCGCGAACATCGACGCAATTGTAAATTAAATTTGGAATGGGAAAAATGCTAAACGGAAAAAAAATAGTTTTGGGCATCACCGGCAGCATCGCCGCGTACAAGTCGTGCCTTATCATACGCGAACTCATCAAGCGCGGCGCAGAAGTGCAAGTCGTCATCACGCCGGCGGGCAAAGAATTCATCACGCCGATAACGCTGTCCGCTTTGACACGAAAGCCCGTGGTGAGCGAATTTTTTTCCGGTCGCGACGGCACATGGAATTCGCATGTAGACCTCGGACTGTGGGCGGACGCGATGCTCGTCGCTCCGTGCACTGCCGCGACTTTGGGCAAGATGGCGGGCGGAGTCGCCGACAACATGCTCATCACGACTTACCTTTCGATGAAGGCTCCGGTTTTCATCGCGCCCGCGATGGACTTGGACATGTACGCGCATCCTTCGACGCAGGCAAACATCGAAAAGCTTCGTTCGTACGGAAATCGTTTCATCGAGCCGCAAACTGGATTTCTCGCCAGCGGTTTGGAAGGCAAAGGACGGATGGAAGAGCCTGAAGAAATAGTAAAAGTTTTGGAAAATTTTTTCAACGCCTCGCAAGAACTCGCGGGCAAAAAAATCATGATTACCGCAGGACCGACTTACGAAAAGATAGATCCTGTGCGTTTCATCGGAAACTATTCGAGCGGAAAAATGGGATTCGCGCTGGCGGAAGAATGCCGCAAAAGAGGCGCGGAAGTTACGCTCATAAGCGGACCTGTTTCGCTCAAGGATTCAAGCGGAATCTGCCGCATCGATGTGGAAAGCTGCCAAGAAATGTATGAAGCCGCGACAAAATTTTTTCCGCAAAGCGATGCCGCGATATTGTGCGCCGCCGTCGCCGACTTCCGTCCCGAAACATTTTCCGAAAAAAAAATCAAGCGCGAAAAGGACGACCTTCTCTTGCGCCTGTGCCCCACGCACGACATCGCGCGGGCTTTGGGAAAGGCGAAGCGCGAAGGTCAAGTGCTCGTCGGCTTCGCGCTCGAAACGAACGACGAAGAAGCGAACGCGAAACACAAATTGGAAGAAAAAAATCTCGACTTCATCGTGCTCAATTCCACGCGAAACGAAGGCACGACTTTTTGCAGCGACTACAACAAAGTCTCCATCATATCTGCGGATGGCACGACCGAATATGACAAAAAGCCGAAGAGCGAAGTCGCGGTCGACATAGTCGACAGGCTTTGCGCCGAGTGTGGAAAAAAGCGTGGCTGAAAAATCGTGTTCCGCCCGCATCGAGTTTTTCCTGCTTGACTTTTTCATTGACGAAATATAAAATCATCTCGTGAAGAAAATATTTTTTCCTTTTCTGATATTTTCCGCGCTTTTCTTTTTTTCGTGCAAGGAAAGCGATTTCAATTTGCAGGCGAACGTGGAGATTTCCGCGGACTTCATTTCGCGGCTGCTCGACGGGCACGAACTTTTTGCGGAAGGGGCGAACGATTTTGACTATTCCTTTTGCGGAATCGAATCCGAGGAAGTGAAAGGAATTTTGAAAAGCATGGGCGCGTTCAAAGGTTTTGTGGACGTGAATTTGACGGCGCAGTTCAGCGGCCTTTCGCTCAAAAAAATTTACGCGAAAGAAGGCGTGATGGCGAGCGGCTCTGTTTCTTTCGAAAACGAGATTCCTCGAAAGCCGATTGAAGCCTACGAAAATTTCGCGCGCCAAAATCCCGCCACTTTGATGAAATTGCATTTCCATGACGACAAAAAGGGTGCGACTTACAGTTATGTTTTTCCCTCCGATTCCTATTTGTTTGACAGCGAAAGATCCGGCGGCGATGGCGTGGACGTTTCCGTGTTCGACGGCAAGGATTCTCCTTCCAAAAAGCAAAAAAATTTGAGCGTGAAATTCCGCGGCGGAAAAATCATAATAAATCCTGCCAAAGGCATCGACGGCATTGACGCTGAAATCGTGGTCACGAAGATAAAAGCCTAAAAAATGCCATCGCGGGAAGTGCAAGTTCGTGGCGGTATTTCGACGCAAACTGTAAACACTCTTTAAAAATTAAGTCCGCAGGAAACATCAGTTTCCGAGGAACTTAATTTCGCTTGCGCAAGCCCGCAAATAGGTCTTGCCACTGAGTTTTCCTCTGAAACGTTCATTGTAGATTGCTTCGCTTTCGGCTCGCAATGACACAATGGGCAATGGTTTGCTTGACCCTTGCGGGGTTCGCAATGACACGGTGGGCAAACTTCGCGCGCCGCGCTCATGGCGAATCACTGCGTTGCGGGCAGTAAAATAAACGAGCTTGCAAATGCGTTTGAATTAAAACTCACCCAAGCACGGTCTCCGCTTCGTTCGAGTTAGTCGCATAGTCGTTTCGTGCCGAAATTCATTTCCGGGAAGTTTTTCTAAAATGTTATAGAACAACTTCTCGGATTTCGTTATAATAGATGTGTTCGGAGAAGTGGTGTTTGCAACATGTTCAATGATATCGAAAGAATCATTGGAAATTTCGGGGCGCGAAATATGGAAAAAAATGAGATAAACGAAAATGACCTTGCCGAGTGCAGGGAAGCGGCGGAAAATTGCCGCGCGGAAGTGGCGAAGCGAGTGGTGGGGCAGGCGAATGTCGTTGAAGGAATCTTGTGCGCTTTGATAGCCGGCGGGCATGTCCTTTTGGAAGGCGTTCCTGGTCTTGCCAAGACGTTGGCGGTTCGGACGTTCGCCGAAATATCCGGGCTTGAGTTCAAGCGCATCCAGTTTACGCCGGATCTGCTTCCCGCCGATTTGACCGGCACTTTGATTTACGAGCAGCGTTCGGGAAATTTTTCCGTGCGGAAAGGACCTGTGTTTACGAACGTCGTCTTTGCTGACGAGATAAACCGCGCGGGCGCGAAAGTGCAGAGCGCGTTGCTCGAGGCGATGGCGGAAAAGCAGGTGACGATTGGCGATGAGACTTACAAATTGCCTGAGCCGTTTTTTGTGCTCGCGACTCAAAATCCGATTGAGCAGGAAGGCACGTATAATTTGCCTGAGGCGGAACTTGACAGGTTTTTGATGAAAATAGTGGTTTCTTATCCGAGCGCGAAGGAAGAGGTGGAAATCGTAAAGACTTGCGGCAACGCGCGCTCTGTTCCCGTGAAAAAAGTTTTCAGCGAGTCGCTTTTGAAAAAATGCCGCGCGGTTTTGGAGCGGATTGTCTGCGACGAAAAAATCGTGGAATACATCGTTTCAATCGTGAACGTAACACGCCCTAATGCGCAAGGCTTGCATGGTGCGAGGGAAAAGTCCTTCCAGGGAAAAAGTGAAATCGGACGCTATATAAATTTCGGAGCGTCGCCGCGTGCCGGAATCGCTCTCTTGAAGTGCGCTAAAGTTCGCGCGTTGTTTTCGGGGCGTTCGTTCGTTTTGCCGGACGATGTGAAGGGCGTGGCATGCGAGGTTTTGCGACACCGCCTCGTGCTTTCTTATGAGGCTGCCGCGGCGGGTGTGGGAGCAGACGACATCATCAAGAAAATTTTGGAACTTACGCCACTTCCGTAGGAGCCGCTGTCGTTCCCGCGCTTTGACGCGGGAATCTATCACAAGGGCAGGTTGTCGGGTCACGCCCGACAATGACATGGGATAAAATGAATTTGATTTCCGACAAGGCGTCGCTCGTAAAACGCGCGGCGTATTTGAGAATTGCAACTGTCTCACTTGCGAGCGCGATGCAAAGCGGCGCGTTCCGCTCTTTGTATCGCGGGCGCGGCGTGGAATTTTCGGGTGTTCGCGAATATTTGTACGGCGACGACATTCGCGCGATTGACTGGAATGTTACCGCCCGAAGCGCGAAGCCTTTCGTGAAGAATTTCGACGAAGAGCGCGAACTTCAGGTTTTTCTAGTCGTTGACCGCTCGCTTTCGATGCAGGCACTTTCATCGGCGCGGACTCGTCTTGAAGCCGCTTCCGAAATCGCCGCGCTTTTGGCGTTGAGCGCGGAGCACAATTCAAATCCTGTCGGCTCGGTTCTGTTTTCTGGTGAATTGGAATTCGTGTTCGCGCCGAAAGCCGGGCAGGAACACACGATGTTTTTGTTTTCGCATTTGGACACGTTTCCCGAAAAATCGCGCGGCTCGGTTTTGGAAAGCGCGTTGCGCGTGGCGTGCAAGATGTTGAAAAAACGCTCGCTTGTTTTTGTCATTTCTGATTTCCGCGTGAGCGGCTGGGAAAATCCGTTCGCGATTTTGGCTTCCCGGCACGATGTGGTCGCGCTGAAAATTTCCGACGCGATTGACTCTACCTTGCCGAATGTGGGGACATTTTTTTTCAAGGATGCAGAAAGCGGCGCGAAAAAACTTTTTCCGACTTCTTCAAAAGAGTTTCAAAGCCGTTGGCGAGAAGATTCTTCGATGCGCGAAAAACGGTGGCGCGCTTTGGTGACGCGTCGCGGCGGCGTTCCGCTTTGCGTTTCCACTGCGGATGATTCGCTTGTCGTTCTTTCCGAATTCTTTTCAAGGAAAAAATTATGAAAAGAAAAATCTTTGCCGCGACTTTTTTCGTTTTTTTCATGGGGATTTTTTTTCGTTCGAATCTTGTTTTTTCGCAAAACGCATCGGATATTTCGCAGGCACTCGTTCCGCTTGAAGTTTATGTCGGCGATGTGGCGGAAGTCCGCTACAGTTTTAAGCTTGATTCGGAAATTTTTTCCGGGCAGAATTTTGAAAGAGAAATTGATGTTGAAAAAATTCCTTTTGAAAAATTGGCGGACGCTCTCACGATAAAAGCCGCGCGTTTTTCCATGCGCGAAAATGATTGCTCGCTTGTAATTCAATTTATTCCATGGCGCACTGGCGCGATTGATTTTCCCGCGTTCGACTTGCTTTCGGTTTTGGATTTTGAGGACGTGGCGAAAGACGAAAATTTTTCTTTTAAGATTTCGCTTTTGCCGATTGAAATAAAATCCGTCGTGGAAAAAACCGGCCGCGCGGAAATACAAGGCTCGCTTCCGCCGCTTATGGTTCCCGGGACGAGCTATGTGGTTTTCGCGTTCGTCATCGTGGCGATAATTTTTCTTGCGGCACTTTTTCGCGCGCTTTTGAAATTCCACGATTTACGACGATGGCTTTCGCAGATGAAACTTCGCCGCCAGCGCAGGCGCAATTCAATCTTGACTTTGCGGAAATTGAAAAGGCTTTTGCGAAATGAAAATTTGTCCGACATCGAATTTTGCGCAGGGCTTCAAAATGTGACTCGCGCCTATCTTTCGTTTCGATTTGATTTTCCGTTTGAGTCTGAATCCGCGCTTGGAATTTCGACGGCGTTCCGGCAAATTTTTCTCGGCGAAATTCCGGATTTTGTTTTTCCTGTTCTTGACGATTTGACTTCGATGTTCATTCGGACCGACTACATCCGCTATGCGCACGGTTCGCTCGATGAAAAGCGCGAGCCTAAATCTGAGCATGAGGCGCATTTGGCGCATGGGGAAAGAAAGTCGTTGGTGGCTACGATTGCGAAGGCCGTGAAGGTTTTCGAGGGCGGCTTGCGCGAGGAGAAAGAATGAGTTTTAGTTTTATGAATCCGCCCGCGTTTTTGATTTTGCTCGCGCTGCCTTTTTTTTACGCGCTGAAGAAAATCGGGCTTTTTTCGCACATAAGTTTTCCGCTCGCGTTCGCCGATTGGAACGGATTTGAATTTTCTTGGGGCAATAAATTCTTTCGTCTCATTTCGGTGTTTTCAAGCACTCTGATTTTTTTTGCGTTCGTGCTTTGCATTGTGGCGTTGGCGGAACCGACCGTCCATCGCGATGAGCGCGTCTACACGACTCGCGGCGCGGACATCCTTTTCGTGCTTGACACAAGCCCTTCGATGGCGGCGCGAGACATCAACGGAATGAGGCGAATTGAAGCGGCGAAAAACGCGATTGAAATGTTGGCGCGGAACAATTCGGGCGCGTCTTATGGACTTGTTTCGATGGGAAGCGAGGCCGCGCTTGTCGTCCCAAGCACGGTTGATTTGGAATATTTTAAAAGTCGTGTCGATGCTGTCGCGCTCGGGGAGATGGGCGACGGCACGGCGATTGGAATGGGAATCTCTCTTGCCGTTTTCCATTTGAGCGAATCCACGGCAACTCGAAAATGCATAGTGCTTTTGACTGACGGCGAAAACAATGCGGGCGAAATTCATCCTGAAACTGCGGCGCGTCTTGTCGCCAAAAACGGAATCACGCTTTATGCTTTGGGAATCGGGACGCGCGGTTCTGTTCCGCTTGAATACCAAGATCCGAAAAGCGGGAAGTCCTATTCGGGATATTTGGACTCTTCGTTCGACAGCGCGCCGCTTGAAAAACTGGCGGCGGATTTGGGCGGACGGTATTACGGCGTGGAATCCGTGGCGGCGTTGTCGTCCGCGCTTTCTTCTATCGCCAAGCGGCAGGAAGTCGTGCAAAGTTATTATATCCGAAGCAATGACATCTTTTATTACGACAAATTTTTGCTTGCCGCGATTATTTGTTTTGCCGCGGCTTGGATTGTTCGTCGTTTTTTGTTGAAGGAATTTGTTTGAGGGGAGGGGGAATGAATTTTGGAATTGAGCGTCCTGCGGCTTTGTTAGCGATTCTGGCATTGATACCAGTTTTGATTTATTGCGCCGCCGTCTACAAAAAAACGTTTCTCGCGCTTTCAAAGTCCTATGAAAAAAATTCGTCGTTCGATTTGAAAAAAATAAAAACTCGAATCTTTGCGAGAATATTTTTGAGGTGTCTCGCTTGGTGCGCGCTCGTTCTCGCATATTCTGGAATTTCTTGGGGAGCGATTTCCACGCCCGTACAAAAAAACGGAAGCGCGATTTCGCTCGTGTTCGACATTTCGTACAGCATGACCGCGCGCGACATGCAAGGCAAGTTTTCCCGGCTTGAAGCATCGAAGTCCTATGCGCGAGCACTTTTGGAGCGGCTTGAAGGCTCGGCGGTAAGCGTGGTTTTGGCGAAGGGAAGCGGCGTGCTTGCGATTCCTTTGACGGAAGATTTTAATGCCGTTTTCAATCTCATTGAGACGCTTTCGCCTGCGATGGTTTCTTCGGCGGGAAGCGATTTGGGTGAGGGCGTGAACGCCGCGCTGAAATCTTTTCCGCGAAACGGCTCGAAGGAATGCGTGATTTGGCTTTTTACGGACGGCGATGAAACGTCTTCTTCGCTTGCCTCCGCGCTGAATGCGGCTTTGCGACAAGGCGTGAGCGTCGTGATAGTCGGATTTGGAAGCGAGAGCGAAATTGAGATTGTTTCAGGCGACGGTGAGACTCCCGTAAAAACTGCGCTGCGCTCTGAAAAGATTCGCAAGATTGTTGACGAGGCGAACAAGAAAAATTTCGGCGAACAGGGCTTTCGTTTTTTCAAGGGCGCGTCCGCGAAATTTGTCGACGCTTCAAAGCCCGGCTCTGCAACCGCGCTTCTTTCTTCGGCGAACAATTTTCTCGCAAAAAATAATTTCGACGCGTCGCAAGAAAATATTTCGCTCTCATACGAAATGCGCCCGTATCCTCGCCATGGATTTTTCATTTTGCTTGCGATAGTTTTTTTCGCCGTGAGCTTTTTTGCGAGCGAATTCAATTTGAGTTCGTTCAAAGAAATGATCGCGATTTCGATTTTGGCTTTTCCTTTCTTTTCGTGCTCCGCGAAATTCGACGAGTCGAAAAAAATCCTCGAGGCGACTTGGGCGTGGCATCAAAAAGATTACGATGAGGCCGTCGCGAAATTTTCGCAAAGCCTTTCTTCCGCGCAGGAAAATGGCGACGATTTGATTTCGCAATACGCGCTCTATGGAATTGCTTCGACATATCTTGCGCAAAACGAAAACGCCGCCGCGCTCGAAAAAATCGCCGCGATTTCTTCCGACGCTCCGGAACAAATTCGCTTCGCGGCTTTTTACAACGCCGGCATAATCGCGCATCGAAACGGCGAGCACGAAAAGGCCGAAGAGCTTTTCAAGCAAGCCTTGCTTGTGGACGGTCATAATGTGAGCGCGAAAATAAATTTGGAACTTTCTCGAAAGCACAATTCACGCCGCGTCAAAGAGCATGAGCAGAATTTCAGCGAGGCGCAAGTGGAAAACGATGCGGATTCGCTTTTGGAAAATTCGGTTTTCAATATGATTAGGGAGAACGAAAAAAGTCAATGGAAAAATTTGCAGAGCGAAGAAAATCATTCGCATGTTTTGGACTATTAGTTTTAGTTTTGCTTTCTCAAGAAATTTTCGCGCAGAATTCTCGCCGCGCCGAAATTGCCGCCGATGCAAATCTTTTGTTCGAGGCGGACGAAGAATTTTTTTTCGTAAATCAAGGCGCGACTTTCAAATTGTTCGTTCCGCAGGCGGAAGTTTCCGACATAAAAATGGAACTTCCGACTTTTCCTGAAAACGCGGTTTTCGTTTCGTCGCGCATCGAAAATGTTTCATCATCAAAAAATGCGCGTGGCACGCAAATCGAATTGCACTTGAACTTTAAAAACGCAGGAAATTTTTCTTTGCCTCCGCTTTCGATTTCCATAAGAGGCAGAAAGCGGAGCGCGAGTTTTCCTGCCGTTCAAGTTTTGGAAAATCCGCAGACGGTCTTGCCGCGCGCGATTTTGGTTTTTGAAAGCGGCGAAACTTTTTCCAGCGGCGATTCTCCATCAAAAAGAATTTCGCTTCCGTTGGCAACTCCTTCGCGCTTTACGATTTATGTTCAGTATGCGGCGGCTTTGGGAAAAATTTCTTGGTCGCTTCCAAAGGACGCGATTTTCAAGGAATTGAAGCGTTTTGAAATTCCTGCCGATTTGAAATTTTCTGAAAAAATTCCTGTCGCCCAATTTGAATGGACGCCGCTTTCGGAAGGCGAAATTCCTTTGCCGCGAATTCACATTGCGGCAAAGTCATATTCGGGACTGGAGGTTTTTCTTGAAACGCCGGATTGCATTGCAAATGTAGTTTTGAAAAAAGGCGCGGAAATAGATGCGCGAAAAAATTCTGCCCTGAACGCCGAAAACATTTTCGGGCAAGCCTTCGTTCAAGAAAGCGGCGAATCCGATGCCTTTGAAAATGCCGCTCCCGAAATTCCAGACCTCCTGAGAATCGCGCAATTGCGTTCGCGCGAAAGGCATTCCCTCTTCCAAAATAAAATCCGCGCGGAGCGCGTCGCCGCAGAAAAATTCGCCGCGATTGAAAACGCTCCGAACGAAAAAAGTTTTCCGCTTTTTGTCTTGTTGCTTTCGGCGGCCTTTTCCTTTGCCGCTAGTTCTTTGATTTTGTTTTTCCTGCGAAAAAATAATTTTGCTTTTGTGCCTGCCGCGCTTGCGTTTTTGTTCGCGATTTTCGTCTGCGCATTTTCATCGAAAATTTTCGAGCGGCACGGCATTGTTTCAGGCGGCGAAATCTATCCGGTGCCTGAAAATTCCGCGGTGTCAAAAATTTCTGTCGTCACGGCAAGCCGGGTTTTGCTTCGCAAGGAAATTGACAATTGGTATTTTATCGAATACAATGAAGGCGGCGGTTGGATCAAAAAAGAAAACGTGATTTTGATAAAATGATTTTCGGTTCAGGAAAAATGATTTTTGAAAAAATTTGAAAATTAAATTTGAAAAAAATCGGCGGGAAAAAGTGAAAAATAATTTCGGCGACATTTTGGAACAGTGGGATAAATCTTGCGGAAACGCATCGCATCAAATTTTCGACAAGGACGCGCAGCGCGAGAAATTCGATGAGCGCAAAAAAATGCGCGACAGCGAATTCGTGAAAAAAATGCCGCCGCAAGACACGATTGACTTGCACGGTCTCACGCAGGAGGAGGCGCGAAAGGTGCTGGATGTTTTCGTGGCAAACGCGCGGCGGCGCGGCTTGCGAAAAATCCTCATCATTCACGGAAAGGGAATCCATTCCGGCGAGGGCGACGGCGTGCTTTCAGGGCTGGTGCGGAAATTCATTGAGACGGACGGGCGGCTCGGACAGTCCGGGCGCGCCGACAAAACCATGGGCGGAAGCGGCGCGACTTGGGCGGTCGTCCGCCAGTGATTTTTTTGAAATTTTCTTGTTGCTTTTTCGCGGCAAATTGGTTATTATAGATATATGGACGATTATTACGCGACGCTCGGAGTTCAAAGAAACGCGACCGAAGACGAAATAAAAAAGGCGTATCGGAATCTCGCTTTCAAATATCATCCCGACAGAAATTCGGGCGACAAGTCTGCGGAAGAGAAATTCAAAAAGATAAACGAAGCGTATTCGGTTTTGGGCGACTCTTCGAAGCGCGCGCAATATGATGCCGGCACTTTCAATCCGTTTGGAAACGCGAATGCGCAAGGCTACGGCGCGTATGGCAGCTACAATCCGTTCGGCGGATTTGGAGGATATTATCGAAGCGGTTCTGCGAACGGCACGAACGGCGAATCTTACGACCCATTTTCCGAGTGGGCGAATTACGGCGGGCAGAGGAATTATTCGTACTCGAACCGAAGCGAATACGACGAGCCGATTTCGCGCAGTCAAGCGGTGGGCATGATTTTTGGAAAATCTTTAGTCGCAATCTTGGGTTTGTGGTCGCTTTCATTTTCGTGGATTATTTTCCCAATCGGGCCGATTCTGAGCGTCGCCGCCATCGCGAACGGAATTTCCGGCATCGCCAAAGGACTTCGCGCGCTTTTCGCGAAAAGGAAAAACTAGGCGCGTCTAGCGTTGGCGGAAAATGATTCGGCCTTTGTCCAAATCGTAAGGGGAAAGCGCGACTTTTACGCTGTCGCCCGGCACGATTCGGATGTAATGCTTTCGCATTTTTCCTGAAAGGTGAGCCATGATTACATGTCCATTTTTGAGTTCGACGCGGAACATCGTGTTCGGAAGGGCTTCTTTTACGAGTCCCTCGACTTCAATCGCTTCTTCTTTTGCCACATTTCCTCCAAAAAAATCAAAATTTCCGAAAAAAAAACTTGATTTTTTAACAATATGTGATATATTAATATGTTGAGAGAGTTTTGTCAAGATTGGGAGTAGAAATTGAAACAGTCATTTGTAAATAAGATGAAAGAAAATCTGGTTGAGCAGCGAAATCAGATTCTCGAGGCTTTGGCTTCGCGCAATGTGGAATTCAAGGAATTGGTTTCCAAGGTGGAATCGGGCGACGAAATCGACGTGGCGAGCGATGCCGTGGATCGCAACATGATAGATTCTCTCGGGGCGCAGGACGCGAACCGTTTGCAGCTCATCAACAACGCGCTTACGAGGATTCAGCAGGGCAAATACGGAATGTGCCTCGCCTGCGGAAAGCAGATTCCCGAAAGCCGCCTCGAGGCGTTGCCGTATGCGTTTATGTGCATCGACTGCCAGACCAAAGCCGAAAAAAAGAAACGCTAGCGAAAGTTTAAACGTCCGTCGAGCGGACAGAATTTGATTTCGTCGTCCTCAAAATACGCCGCTTCCAAATAGCCCGCGCGGATTGCGGCGAGTTCCGCCCTGTCGAACGCGAAGTCCAGCGTGTCGCACGAATGCGCGTCGCTTGAAAAGGTTATCGGGACGTTTTCTTGGTGCAAAATGTCGAGGAATTCCGCCGAAGGATAGACATCGTCGAGCGCGCCGCGCGCGATTCCTCCCGTGTTGATTTCGACGACTACGCCCGCGCGCGCGGCTTCTTTCGCCGTGGCGCGCAATTCTTTTTTGTACCAGCTTTCGCCTTCGTCAAAAAATTTCAGTTCGTCGTTTCTTTTTCGGATTACGTCGGCGTGTCCCAAAATCAAGAATTTTTGCGTGCGGAGCATTTCGCGCTGGAGAGAAAAATATTCGCAGACGGCTTTCTTTTCGTCGCCCTTGAAAACGCGTTGGATTCCTTCGCGCACTTCCTGCGCAGGACCGTCCGCCGTGAAAAACGCGCCGTTTCCCAAAATGTAGTGGACGGAGCCGATGAGATAGTCGGGCGAAAACTTTTCGAACTGCCACGCGAAGTCGGAAGCGAGGTTCGGAACGAAGTCCGCTTCAAGCCCGCAATAAATTTTTATCTTGTCGGAATATTTTTTTGCGAGCGCGCGGATGCAGGAAAAATATTCTTCGTGACGCGCGGCGGGCATTTGCCAGTCGGCCGCGTGCGGGAACATGCTGTGCGATGAAAATCCGAGGATTGAAAAATGCTTTTCGATTGCCGCGAGAATCATTTCTTCCGCCGAATTTTTTCCGTCGCAGAAATTAGTGTGAGTGTGATAGTTTGTTTTCATTTTCACTGGATATTTTATGAAAAATGTGATATAATTTCAAGAGCGTGTTCATCATAGAATTTGAAAGATGAAAAAAGATTCGCGAAGAAGCAGCGAGAAAGGCGAAATTACTCTGATTGCGCCCGTCGCGAAAGCGACGATTTAATAATCCTGACAGCAATCAGCGTAAAGTGCACGAGTGCGCGGTTTCGACTTTCTAAGTGCGACTGTGAGAATATTTTTTCAAGGAGATATGATAAAAGCACCGCACAAATGGCGCGTCAATTTTTTGCTTGACAAACTCGGATTCGTCCGAAATTTTATTTTTTTTATTAGGAGGAATTATGTCGAAAATCGTAGTTTTTCTTGCGCCCGGTTTCGAGGAAATCGAGGCGCTTTCGCCCGTGGATTATTTGCGCCGCGCGAAGCAGGACGTGGTTTTGGTCGCGTTGCCGGTGGCGGGAAATACAGGGCGTTTGGTCACGAGTTCGCACAATGTTACGGTTCAGGCGGACAAGATGTTCGATGAATTTATTGCGGAGGCGAATTCGGATTTGCCGGAGGCGGTTTTTGTTCCGGGCGGAATGCCGGGTTCGAAGAACGTGGCATCTTTCGCGTCCGCGATTGATTTCATAAAGAAGATGTTTGAGCAAAAAAAATTAGTTACGGCGATTTGCGCCGCGCCTGTCGTGGTTCTCGCGAAAACCGGTGTGCTCGCGGGAAAAAGCTATACGTGCTTTCCCGGAATGAACGAAAGCCTCGCCGAATATTGCGGCGGCGATGACGTGGTTGCCGTGGCGATGGCAGGCGCGAGGCATTGTCCTGACGAGCCGTTCGTGGTCGACGGAAACGTGATTACGGGACGCGGCGCGGGTGCGGCAGAACAGTTCGCGATGGCGATGGTGGAATACCTTTGCGGCAAGGAAACCGCCGAGAAAATAAAGGAAGCCACGGTGCAAAGATAGATTTTTTGGAAAAATAAAAATAACAAATGAGCGAGTTTTCGCTATGCGAAAACTCGCTTCCACAACTATTAACTATTCATTGTTTTTTGGCGGCTTCGCGACGATTTTCGCCATGTTCGGGCGTTTTACCAAATCTGCCTTGAAGCCTTCTTCGCGCGCCTTGTTCACATAAGCGGGGTCTTGGAAAGAGTATGTGAAACTCGTGTGGACATCGTAAGTGCCTTTCGTCAGCGCGTAGGCGTCTTCGGTCATCACCAATTCTTCGTCGGTGGGAATGACGAAAATTTTTGTCGGCGAATCGTCCGCGCTGATGCAAGTCTCGGCATTGCCCCCGAACGACCATTCGTTTTTCTGCGCGTCAAGTTTGATTCCGATTTCTTCAAGTCCTTCAAGGCTCGCCGCCCGCGTCACAGGACCGCGTTCGCCCACGCCCGCCGTGAACACAATCGCGTCCACCCGTCCCAAGATTGCCTTGTACGCGCCGATGTATTTTTTGAGGCGGAAGCATCTCATGTCGATGGCGAGCTGGCAGAGCTTGTCGCCGGATGCCGCGCCTTGCTCGATGTCGCGGTCGTCGGAAAATTTTCCGTCGGTGATTCCGAGCAAGCCCGACTTTTTGTTCAGGGCTTTGTCCATTTCGTCCGCGCTCATTCCGGTTTTCCGCATGATGTAGAAAGGAAGGGCGGGGTCAAGGTCGCCGCATCGAGTGCCCATCACGAGTCCTTCGAGCGGAGTGATTCCCATCGAAGTGTCGTAGCAGACGCCGTTTTTCACCGCGCAGACTGACGCGCCGTTTCCGATGTGGCAGATGATGAGGTTCGTTTCGGAAGGCTTTTTTCCCAAAAGCACCGCCGCGCGTTTCGACGTGTACAAGAACGAAGTGCCGTGGAAGCCGTATCGCCTCGCCGAATATTTCGTGTACCATTCGCGCGGGACGGCGTACATGAACGCCACTTCTTCCATTGTCTGATGCCAAGCCGTGTCCATAATCGCGCAGTGCGGAACGTCCGGCAAAACCTTTTGCGCCGCCTCGATTCCCATGATGTTCGCGGGATTATGGAGCGGGCCCAAATCCTGCACTGAGCGGAATGTCTCCAAAACTTCCGGCGTGATTATCACCGACTTCGTGAACTTGTCGCCGCCGTGCAAAACGCGGTGTCCGACCGCGCCGATTACGCCCATGTCGCTTATCACGCCCACTTCCTTGTCCGTGAGCATTTTGATTATCAGCTCGATCGCTTCCTTGTGCGTGGGGCAGGGAGAGCCGACTTCAGTTTTTTTGCCCTTCGCCTTGTGCGTGATGCACGAGCCGTCCGCGCCCACGCGTTCCACCACGCCGGTTGCGAGGACTTCCTTTTTGTCCCAATCGTAAACCTGATATTTCGCGGAACTCGATCCGCAGTTGAGTGTGAGAATGACCATTTTTTCCCTCGGTCTTTTAAGAAAATTTGAATTGAATTTTTGCCAACGGCAAAACCGCTTTGGAAAATGCGAAAAGGCTTTTCCGAAGCGTTCATAAAGAAATTTGAAACTTTTTTTTCATTCTATTACATTTCGAAAAATTTTTCAATATTTAAAGTTGGTTACAACCCGTAACTTTTTTATTTCTTCGCGATTTTTCTCTTTCCTTTTTCAGAATAATTTGTTATATTTAAATTAACGATAAAAATTGTCACCGAAATAGCGTGACAATTTTTATCTCGAGTTTTCTTGCGGAAACTCGCTTATTTACCGTCGTTTCTCATTTCATTACGAAACGACTTTTTTAACATTCTCGGAAACTGAGGTTTCCTGCGATGTTAAAAATTTAAGGAAGATTTATTTTTTTAAAAATTGCGCTTTGCGCAAACAGGAGGTTTTATGAAAAAGTGGAGATGCAAGATTTGCGGTTATGTTTTCACGGGCGACAACGCGCCTGACGAATGTCCGCAGTGCCACGCGAAAAATCCGTGGGTGGAAGTGAAAGAGGACGCGGGGTTTGCCTGCGAGCACGAAGTCGGCTCTGCGAAAGATTTGGACGCGGAAGTAGTCCAGGGCTTGCGCGACAATTTCAACGGCGAATGCAGCGAAGTGGGAATGTATTTGGCGATGAGCCGCCAGGCAGACCGACAAGGCTATCCTGAAATCGCCGAGGCTTTCAAACGCTACGCTTTCGAAGAGGCCGAGCATGCCGCGAAGTTCGCCGAGCTTTTGGGCGAAGTGGTGACGAACGACACCAAGAAAAATTTGCAGATGCGTGTCGATGCCGAAACCGGCGCGTGCGAAGGAAAATTCATGCTCGCGAAAAAGGCGAAGGAATTGGGCTACGATGCCGTCCATGACACGGTGCACGAAATGGCAAAGGACGAAGCCCGCCACGGAGCCGGCTTCAAAGGCTTGCTCACCCGCTATTTCAAATAGGCGCACAATGTGAAAAAAGTGCGCGGCGTGTTTTTCATGCTTTTCATTTCTCTTTTGACTTTCGCGCCGCGCTCTTTTGCGCTTGATTTTTCCGAATACGAAAATTCCGTTTTGCAGGAAGTTTTTCGTATTCGGCTTGAGGCGAGGAAATTTTTCACGAATTCCGAATCTTTGGAATTCGTGAAGGACTCTCGCGCGAAAATCCTTTCCGATTCCGTCTTTGAAAAGATTTCCGACGAGGCGAAAATCACGTTCGAGAATTTTTTCGTTTGGGAAGAATTCCATTTTTTGTGGGAAGAAAATCCCGAAGATTCTGCGGCGTGGAAATTACTTGAAAATCAATACGAAAAAAATCTGCGCTGGAAATCAAGTCATCCCGTCGAGTCGCGAAACTTTTGGTATTCTTTGGGCGTGTACGAACTGGCGAATTCTTTCATGCCTAAAATGAAATTGCCGGATTTGATGAAAGTCGGTTTGGAAGAAAAAAAATTCTACGATTCCTTTTTGGAAAAGGATTCCGAAAACAGCGTGCTCTGTTTAAACGTCGCGCTTTGGTACGACTACGCTCCGTCGTTTGGAGGGGGAAGCGTTTCAAAAGCGGAAACATATTTTCTCGCGGCGGTAAAAAACGCGCGGAGCGACTACGAAAAATTTTTCTCCAATTTTTACCTTTCGCAATTAGAATTCGATCGCGGCGAAAGCGCGCTTTTCGAAAAACACTTTGCGGCGGCGCAAGCGATTCTCGGCGAAAGCGGATTTTTGGAATTCACGCGCGATTTGAACGAAGCGGGATTTTCATATTTGGAATACACGAAAAACCGCGAGAAAGTGGAAAAATCCTTGTCGCGAAAAAATGAGGTCTTGACATTTGGACTATTGTGAATAAGGGCGGATGCGCAAGCGGGCTGGAAAAGAAAAGGTCTTTGTAAAATGAAAGTCGAGCACATAATTTTTGATTTGGACAACACGCTTTACTCAAGCACTGCCGCGATGGACGCGGGAATCACGCGTCGCATGATGGAAGCCGTGGCGGAATTTTTCGGCGTGGACATTGAGACTGCCGCAAAAATGAGGCGCGAGAATCTTCCGAAATTCAGCACGACGCTCGAATGGCTTCGCAGCGAAGGGCTTACGGACACGGAAAGATATTTCGCGCGCGTGCATCCCGAAAAAGAGGCGGACGAACTTCCAGCGGACGAAAACCTGCGCGGCTTGATTTCGGGCATTTCGCAAAGCCGCGTAATCCTCACGAACGCTCCGCGCGAACACGCCGAGCGCGTCTTGAAAAAGCTCAATGTCGCGGACTTGTTTTCCGACATCGTGGACATACGAGCGTGCGGTCTGCAAGGAAAGCCTTACGAGGGTGCGTACAGGAAGGCTTTGGAAAAGTGCGGCGGCGACATTTCGAACACGATTTTTTTGGACGACCAACAAAAATATACGGACGGCTTTCGCGCGCTCGGCGGCACTGCGGTTTTGGTGGGCGAGCAGAACGGACGGCCGCTCAATCCCGAAAGTCCGATTTTCGCGAAAATCCCGCACGAAAAAAAAGGCGAATTTTTTCAAATAAATTCGATATATTTTTTGCCAGACCTCTTGCACAAATTTTAAAAAAGTGCTAGAATAAAAATCACTTGGGGTATTAGCTCATCTGGTAGAGCGATAGGTTCGCAATCTATAGGTGGTCGGTTCGAGTCCGATATACTCCAATTGCGTTGGCAACGTGCTAAACATTTCTTGAAGCAAGCGCAGGCTTTTCTGACGCATGCTTTGGCGAAACGCGGTTCTTTCGAGCCGCGTTTTTTTATGTCCAAGACTAAATCCTTTTAAATCATCTGTATAGTGTTTACAATATAAACGAAATAGTGTATATTTACTCCGAAAATTCGGAATCCGAATTTTCGGAGTTTTCTGTGAGCGTGTTGTGAAAAACTCACTATGTTAAAAAAAACTCTGTGAGTTTTTTGGCGGATTGCTTGGCATGGAAAAGGAATCGGGAGACAAGACATTGCGAAGTTCCTCGTCCATAAAAATTCGCTCTTTGAAATTGAACTTCGTTTTGGGCAACATACGAACCACATTGAATTTTCTGCTTCCGCTCGTGACATTTCCGTATGTGTCGCGGGTGCTTGGGCCTGAAGGACTTGGGCGGGTGGAGTTTGCGAACTCCGTTGTCTCGTACTTTGTGCTTTTCGCCGCGCTTGGAATCCCGATGTATGGGATGAGGGAAATCGCCCGAGTCCGTGGCGACGCGGAGGCGAGGAGCCGCACGGTGCTGGAGCTGGGCGCGGTTCTCCTTGTCGCAGTTGTTGCGGCGTACATCGTCTACTTTCCGGCTGTGCTTCTTGTTCCGCAGCTAAAAGTCGAGATGACGCTGTTCCTGATTGTCGCGCCCACGGTTCTTTTGACCGACTTGAGCTTCGAGTGGTTTTACATAGGAATTGAGGATCAGCTGTATATCACTGCCCGCTATCTGATTATAAAGGTCG